>OBZZ01000550.1_pt1 | contig 18726 bp, 2 predicted proteins | sample 1501451 | NCBI WGS metagenome assembly OBZZ01 (sample SAMEA2580274, study PRJEB22360) | human gut metagenome | biome: human gut; feature: human-associated habitat; material: faeces | place: Denmark | collected 2008/2010
GCGTTGCACATTACACAGCAGAAGATACAATGTTCCATGTAGGCGTATCTGTTGGCAGCCACCATAACATGGTGAATGCTGGTGTAACTCGTAAATTCGGTACTTCCGATGCGAAGAAAGCAGTTCCTGAACGTTACAAAGGTGGCCCTATCAGCTCCATGTACGTAATGCAAGATGAAATGACTGCTTTGAAAGCTAAGTACGAAAAAGTACAACGCGACAACGAAGAAATGAGAGCGCAAATTGCATTATTGATGCAACAAGCAGGCTTGAAATAATATGAAATAACATATTGATATGGCAGTGCTTATAAAAGGCGCCAAAAGCGAAATGCTTTTGGCGCCTTTTTGCATGCAAGAAATAGATGCAATGGTTGTTATGAGCATATATATGTCATGATTAACTTGTAAGATAATCGAAATAGGTGAGTAACAATTGGATCATAATAGTTTACTAAGGTGAAATACATTTTTTTCATGAAGTTAATTTTATGCGAAAAAATTAGTACATTTAGCATATTCATAAGGTATATAGCGGAGTTTTTGTATATTCATAAATATTTATGATTTGGAAGTGAGTGTAGAGTGAAAAATTTTTTACTTTTACCATAGAATATGATATGTTTAATATGATATGCATCGGTAAATAGCCATATATTAACTGTATTTTTACTTTTTAAAATAGTTATAAAATATTTTATTATATTCATATAATCTGATAGTTTTATGCAAGGAGTAAGACGAGATGAACCGAATTTTTAAAGTAATCTGGAGTCGTACAAAGGGATGTTATGTCGTTGTAGCTGAAACAGCGAGAAATATGTCGAAACGTTCGACAATGACATCGGTATTTGCCAAGATGTCAGGACCTGTAATTGCTGCGGCTTTGTGTATGTCCGTGATGTCCCCAATGATCGTGCAAGGGAGTACTATTGTGCAAGGGGCCGGCGCTCAAGCTAAAAATGGTACTGTAGCGATAGGTGACAATAGTACAGCATTGGCAGATAACAGTGTGGCATTGGGTACAGGTGCTACTGTTACAAGAGCAAATAGGGATGGTGTTGGTAATGTACAAGGTGTTGCCATCGGAAGAAATGCAAACGTTGAAGTAAATAATGGTGTTGCTATCGGTAATTTGACAAAAGTAGCTTCTTTAAATGGCTTTGCCCTTGGTAATACATCCTGGGCTGGATACGATGAGGCCGGTAACTATGTGGGTGCCGATAATGATCAGGCATTTGGTACCAATGCCAGAGCTTGGGGTGGATCCTCCATGGCATTTGGTAATAATGCTAAAGCTGCTGCCGGTGGTGCCGTTGCAATGGGTAACGGATCGCAGGCAAGAGGTAAATGGGCCGTTGCAATCGGTAATAATGCACAAGCTAAGGGCGAAGGGTCCAGAGCTCTTGGTGTAAACTCCTATGCAGTAGGACTCAACTCCATTGCAATGGGCTGGGAAAGTAATGCCCGTGAGGATTCTTCTATAGCTATTGGTACAGATTCTGACTCAGTTCAGAAAAATAGCATTGCCATCGGTAATCGTGCAGTTAGCTATGCAGAGGATAGCGTTACTCTCGGTAGAAATACGACGGTAAATAAAAATCATAATCGCTCAGTTGCATTAGGTACTAATTCTGCGACTGCGGATACTCATAGTACACCGAATCAGCTTGTAAATGGCTTGTGGTATAAGAATTTAGCTGGTGGCAATGCGGATTCTACTGTTAGTATCGGTAATGATACGGTAAAACGTACGATTACCAATGTGGCAGCAGGGCGTATGAATCCTTCGTCTACAGATGCTATTAATGGTAGTCAGCTATATGCCGTAGCAAATAGCTTGGGTAATTTAGCCACTACTACTAAAAATATCCTTGGCGGTAATGCAGCGCTCGATCCTAATACCGGTAAATTAACGATGAGTGATATCGGCTTTACAGGTAAAAGCACGATCCACGATGCTATTAGATATAATAAAGACAATATCGATAAAGGATTGTTTTTTTATGGTGATAACTTTGTTCAGAACCAAGTAAAATTAGGTGACACAGTAAGAATAAAAGGTGGCGCTAGCGGTGCTTTGGCTGACAACAATATTGGGGTTCAAGCAGACGGAAATGGCACACTAAATGTGAAATTGGCTAAAAAATTAACTGGTTTGGATAGCGTAACAGCAGGAGCTGCTACGATTGATAATAAAGGGGTGTCTGTAGGCGGTAAGCTCTATGTGTCAACCGGTGGTCTTAATGCTAATAATCAACAGCTTAGAGGTGTTGCAGACGGTTCAGGTAGTCAGGATGCAGTTAACTACGGTCAGTTGCAACGCGCAATTAACGGTACAGCTAAAGAAGCCATTGTAAAAGCAAATGATGATGGTAATATTACGGTAAGGGAAAACTCAACGGCGAAAGGTGGTAAGGAGTATACTGTTGGCTTAAATTATAAGATTACTGTAGGGAAAGGGGCGGCCTCGCATCCTATAACCATAGATAGTGGTACAGGAACGGTCACAGGTCTTACCAATACATCATGGAATGTAAATAATCCAGCACCTGTTACAGGACGTGCTGCTACGGAAGATCAGTTAAAGCGGGTTAATGATAAGGTTAATAGTAATAAATCATCGATTGATACTAATGCACATAATATTAGCAACAATAGCCAGAGCATCAGTAAGAATAAACGAGATATTGCTACTATTAACACCGCCCTTGATAAAGGTATTAGCTTCGCCGGTGACAATGGGCCTGTAAGCAACAGAAAATTAGGTGAAACAGTAAAAATAAAAGGTGATTACGTAGGTTCTGTATCTGATTATAATATCAATGTCCAATCAGATGGTAATGGCACATTAAATGTGAAATTGGCAAAATCTTTGAACGGATTGGACAGTGTAACAGCCAGTGGTACGGTTATTAATGCTGGCGGTTTGACTGTTGGTGGCAGAAACTATGTAGCACCAACAGGAATTAATGCTAATAATCAAAAAATTACTGGTGTTGCTACTGGTACATCATATAGTGATGCGGTTAATTACGGTCAACTACAAGATGCTATCAACGGCACTGCTAAGGCATCTTCTGTGAAAGCAAAAGATAAAAATATAACCGTAACAGAAGGTACCAATGCAAATGGTGGCAAGGAATATACTGTTGGCTTAGGCGAGAAAATTTCCGTAGGCGGACCGCGTCCTGTAACCGTGGACGGCACTATAGGCAATGTAACAGGACTTACTAATAACAGCTGGGACGTTAATAATCCTCAAGCCGTAACCGGTCGCGCTGCAACGGAAAGTCAGTTGCAGACTGTTAATACGCAAGTTAATACTAATAAGGCTAACATTGCTAAGAATGCTGGTGATATCAATAAGAATAAACAAGATGTTGCAACGAACAAGCAAGATATTGCGACAAATAAAAGTGCTATTTCTTCAATCAATTCAACAATTGAAAAGGGGTTGAATTTTGGTGGTGATAGCGGGGCAGTTTTCAAGAAACAATTAGGTGAAACACTAACTATTAAGGGTGGTGCCCCTGCTACGAAGTTAACAGATAATAATATTGGTGTCATATCCGACGGCAGCACATTAAATGTGAAGCTAGCTAAAACATTAACGGGTTTGACCAGTGTGACTGCAAGTGGTACGACTATCAATGGTGCTGGTTTGACTGTAGGTGGGAAGAACTATGTGTCTTCAACAGGCATCAATGCCAATAATCAAAAGATTACTGGTGTTGCTAATGGTACAGCGCCTGATGATGCGGTTAATTTCAGTCAATTGCAAAATGCTATCGGTGGTACTGCTAAGGCCACTACGGTAAAAGGGAAAGACGCGAATGTAACCGTAACAGAAGGTACCAACGCAAATGGTGGTAAGGAATTCACTGTTGGATTGGGTAATAAACTTACGGTAGGTACGGCACATCCTGTAAATGTGGATGGAACTGCAGGGACTGTAACAGGCCTTACTAATACAGCTTGGAATGTAAATAATCCGCAAGCTGTAAGTGGTCGTGCTGCAACGGAAGATCAGTTAAAAACTGTTAATACGCAAGTTAACACAAATAAGGATAAAATAGCTCAGAACACAACTGACATTGCTCAAAATGCGACTGATATCGGTAAGAATAAACAAGATATAACTAAGAACAAGACTGATATAGCTCAAAATACTACTGATATCGGTAAAAATAAGACTGATATTGCACAAAACAAGCAAAATATTACTCAGAACACACAAGATATTGCGACCAATAAAAATGCTATCTCTACCATCAATACAACTATTGCTAAAGGTCTTAACTTTGATGGAGACAGCGGTGCTGCAATCAACAAACAGTTGGGCGATAAGCTTAGCATCAAGGGTGGTGCAGCGGCTGCGAATTTGACGGACAATAATATCGGTGTCGTATCTGATGGCAGCACATTAAATGTGAAACTAGCTAAGACATTAACCGGTTTGGATAGCGTAACGGCTGGGGGTACAACTATCAATAATAGTGGGTTAACCGTAGGCGGTAAGACCTATGTAACTCCGAACGGTATTAATGCGAATGACAAGAAAATAACTAATGTTGCTGATGGTGAAGTGGCGGCTAATTCCAAAGAGGCAGTTAACGGCGGTCAACTTCATGCGGCTAAAACCGAATTAAATAACAATATTAATAATGCTAAAACTGAATTAAACAAAAATATCGGTGATGCCAAAACTGAGCTCAATAAAAATATTAATGACGCTAAGACTGAACTGAACGGCAATATAGATAATGCTAAAACCGAGTTAAACAATAATATATCGACTGCGAAAAATGATGTGATTAACACAGGTCTCAAGTTTGATGCGGATACAGGCGGTGCTAAGACCAATAAATTGGGTTCCAAGGTAACGGTAAATGGCGATGATAATATCACGACAGAAATCAGTCAAACTGGTGAAGATACTAAGATCGCTCTTAAATTAAAGAAAGATCTCAATGTTACCACTGTTACTGCCACTGATACTGTGAAAGCTGGCACTGTAACTATGGGCAAACAAGCTGGTGGTGCAGGTGGTGCAAACGGTAACTTTGTAACAGGACTCGATAATAAGTCTTGGAATGCGGATAATCCTCAAGCTGTAAGTGGTCGTGCTGCAACAGAAGATCAGTTGAAATCCGTTAATGATAAGGTCAATACAAATGTAACCAATATCAATAAAGGGTTAAACTTTAACGGTGATAGCGGTGCTGCGATTAATAAAAAATTGGGTGATACTGTTACCATTAAAGGTGGTGCTACAGCGGACCTTACGGATAATAATATCGGTGTCGTGTCCGATGGCAGCACATTAAATGTAAAATTAGCTAAAACATTAACCGGTTTGGATAGCGTAACAGCTGGCGGAACAAGCATTAATAGTAGTGGTTTGACCGTAGGTGGCAAGACCTACGTAACGCCAAATGGTATCAATGCAAATAATCAAAAGATTACCGGTCTAGCAAAAGGCACAGATCCTACTGATGCGGTTAACTTCAGTCAGTTGCAGGATGCTATCGGTGGAACTGCTAAGGCAAGTACTGTGAAAGCTAAAAACAGCAATATCACTGTAGAAGAAGGTACAAATGCAGCCGGCGGTAAGGAATATACTGTCGGATTAGGGGATAAAATCACCTTAGGAACTGCTAATCCTGTATCTGTTGATGGTACTACAGGCACGGTAACTGGCCTAACCAATACTGCTTGGGATGTAAATAATCCGCAAGCCGTAACTGGTCGTGCTGCAACGGAAGATCAGTTGAAATCTGTTAATACGCAAGTTAATACAAACAAGGATAAAATAGCTCAAAACACAACTGACATTGCACAAAATAAGCAAAATATCGCTCAAAATACACAAGATATTACAACTAACAGAAATGCTATTTCTACCATCAATACAACTATCGCTAAAGGCCTTAATTTTGATGGAGATAGCGGCGCTGTAATTAATAAACAGTTGGGCGATAAACTAAGCATCAAAGGTGGTGCAGCGGCTGCGAACTTGACCGATGGTAATATTGGTGTCGTATCCGACGGCAATACATTGAACGTGAAGTTAGCTAAAACATTAACTGGTTTGGACAGCGTAACAGCTGGAGGTACAATCATCAATAGTGGTGGTTTGACCGTAGGTGGTAAGAATTATGTATCTCCAAATGGCATCAATGCGAACGACCAAAAGATTACCAATGTTGCTGATGGTAATATTGCTGCTAATTCCAAAGATGCGGTGAACGGCGGTCAATTGCATGACGCTAAAACTGAGTTAAATAAAAACATTAGCGATACTAAGACCGAGTTGAATAAAAATATTGGTGATACTAAGGCTGAATTAAATAAAAATATTAGCGATACTAAAACCGAACTCAACAATAATATTAATGATGCTAAAACTGAACTTACCAATAAAGGCCTTCGTTTCAATGCGGATAATAACGACGAGAAAACGAATAAACTGGGCTCTAAGGTAGCAGTAAATGGCGACGACAATATTACGACGGAAATTAGTCAAACTGGTGACGATACGAAGATTGGTCTTAAATTGAAGAAAGACCTTAACGTTACTACTGTTACGGCTACGGAAACTGTGAAAGCTGGCACTGTAACCATGGGTAAACAGTCCGATGGTGCAACCCCTGGTAATACGGGCAACTACGTAACCGGTCTTGATAATAAGACATGGAGCGTAACTAATCCGACTGCTGTCAGCGGACGTGCTGCAACAGAAGATCAATTGAAGACTGTTACTGAAGCTATCACAACTCAAGGCGCTAATGCAACGGACTTTAGTCTCGTTGCAAATCCTGCGGCAGGTTCCAATGGTGACTATACTGTAGATGCTAATGGTGACGTGGCATTGACAGTTCAAGATAAGAACCATCCGGATAAAACAAAAACTGTAACGATTAAAGATGTAGCATCTAAATCCGAATTGGATAAAGGCTTGAACTTTAATGGCGACTCTGGCACGACTATTAATAAGAAATTAGGTGGTACTGTTGCCATTAAAGGCGGTGCAGCGGCTGCTAACTTGACGGACAATAATATTGGTGTCGTATCTGATGGCGGTGTGTTAAATGTGAAACTAGCGAAAACATTAACTGGTTTGGATAGCGTAACAGCTGGCGGTACAACCATCAACAGTGGAGGTTTGACCGTAGGCGGTAAGAACTATGTATCTTCAAACGGCATCAATGCGAACGACCAAAAGATTACCAATGTTGCTAATGGCGACGTGGCGGCTAACTCCAAAGATGCGGTTAACGGCAGTCAATTACATGATGCTAAAACTGAGTTAAATAAAAATATTAGCGATGCTAAGACTGAGTTGAATAAAAATATTGGTGACGCTAAGACTGAACTCACCAATAAAGGCCTTCGTTTTAATGCTGATAATAATGACGAAAAAACGAATAAGCTAGGCTCTAAGGTAACAGTAAACGGCGATGATAACATCACTACAGAAATTACTCAAACTGGTGACGATACGAAGATCGGCCTTAAATTGAAAAAGGATCTTAATGTTACATCTGTTACGGCTACGGAAACTGTGAAAGCCGGCACTGTAACTATGGGTAAACAAGCCGATGGTGCAACTCCTGCTAATACGGGTAACTACGTAACAGGTCTTGATAATAAGGCGTGGAGCATTGATAATCCTACGATTGCATCTGGCCGTGCAGCAACGGAAGACCAATTGAAAACGGTTAGTGATGAAGTTAAGAAACAAGGTGCTAGTGCAACAGACTTTAGTCTCGTTGCGAATCCTACGGCAGGCTCCAATGGTGACTACACTGTAGATGCCAATGGTGACGTAGCATTGACAGTTCAAGATAAGAATCATCCTGATCAAACAAAAACCGTAACGATTAAAGATGTGGCGTCTAAATCCGAAGTTGATAAAGGCTTGAACTTTGACGGTGACTCTGGTACGACTATCAACAAGAAACTAGGTGGTACTGTTGCCATTAAAGGCGGAGCTGCAGCTGCAGATTTAATTGATAATAATATTGGCGTTGTTTCTGATGGCACAGGCACATTGAACGTGAAGTTGGCAAAAACATTGACTGGTTTGGACAGCGTAACAGCTGGTGGCACAATCATCAATAGTGGTGGCTTGACCGTAGGCGGTAAGACTTATGTATCTCCAAACGGCATCAATGCGAACGACCAGAAGATTACCAATGTTGCTAATGGCGATGTGGCGGCGAATTCCAAAGATGCGATCAACGGCGGTCAATTGCATGACACTAAAACTGAGTTAAATAAAAACATTAGCGATACTAAGACTGAGTTGAATAAAAATATCAGTGATACTAAAACTGAACTCAACAAAAATATTGGTGACGCTAAGACTGAACTTACCAATAAAGGCCTTCGTTTTGATGCGGATAATAACGCTGAAAAAATTAATAAACTAGGCTCTAAGGTAACGGTAAACGGCGACGATAATATTACGACAGAAATTAGTCAAACCGGTGATGATACGAAGATCGGCCTCAAATTGAAAAAGGATCTTAATGTTACATCTGTTACTGCTACAGAAACTGTGAAAGCCGGCACTGTAACTATGGGTAAACAATCTGATGGCGCAACTCCTGCTAATACTGGTAATTATGTAACAGGTCTTGATAATAAGACTTGGGATGTAGGTAAAGTCGTATCCGGTCGTGCAGCAACAGAGGATCAATTGAAACAAGCCTTGGCAGGTCAAACTGATACAGGTCTCAAATTCAATGCCAATGTAGGCGGTGTACAAACCAATAAATTAGGCTCTACTGTCACTGTTCAAGGTGAAGGTAAAGCTGCTGATACCGACTATAGTGGTGACAATATTAAGACTTTCATCAAACAAGATGCAGCAACAGGTAACACGACTATCGATGTGAAGATGAACAAAAATCTTAAGGCTGAATCCGTGAAAGTCGGTAAAGACGGTAAGGATGGCGTATCTCTTACAGGTCCAGATGCGGCGAATGGCACCGACGGTAAGGTAGCTGTTACAGATAAAAACGGCAAGGATGCTGTGTCCATGTCCGGTAAAGACGGTGTTGGTCACATCGGATTAAGCGGTAAAGACGGTAAAAGTGCGGATATTACTGCTGAAAAAGGTGCTGCTAATCTCAATGGAAATGAAATTACGCGCATTAAATACAAAGATGAAAATGGCACAACCCATGAAGTGGCAACCAAAGATGATGGCATGGCATATGGTGGCGACTCCGGTACTACCATCAAGAAGAAACTTAATGAACAATTGGACATTAAGGGTGGTGTCACCAATGAATCTGAGTTGACCGAAAATAATATTGGTGTTATTAGTAAAAATAATATCCTTAATGTTCGTTTGGCAAAAAATCTGAAAGGTTTAGATTCCATAACTTTCAACAATGGTACTAATGGTGTAAACGGTAAAACCGTTGTTAATGGTGAAGGTATGGCCGTTCAAGATAAGGACGGTAATCCGTTGACTGCTGTTACAAAGGACGGCGTGAAGATTACCAATGGTCCATCTATGACGAAAAGCGGTATTGATGGAGCCGGCAATAAGATTACTAATGTAGCTGACGGTACAAATCCTAAGGATGCGGTTAATAAATCTCAATTGGATAAAGCGGCAGCAGCTGCTACTACAACAGTAACGGCAGGTAATAATGTCCAAGTAGATAAGACCACTAATGCGGACGGTTCTACAAATTATAAAGTGGGTCTCAAAGACCAAGTAACAATGGGGACTGATCCTACGAAACAAATTGCGATAGATGGTACAACAGGCACTATCAAAGCCGGTGACAAGGTTACCATCGATGGCAACAAAGGCACTATTAAAGCAGGCGATAAAGTTGAAATCGATGGTGATAAGGGTACAATCAAGGCTGGTAATGTGGCGATTGACGGTACAAACGGTACAATTAAGGCTGGCGACAAGGTAACTATTGATGGTAAAGATGGTAAGATTGCAGCAGGTAAAGTATCTGTTGATGGCAAGGACGGTCATGTGACAGGTTTGGAAAACAAAGATTGGGATCCTAACAATATCACAAGCGGTCGTGCTGCTACAGAAGATCAATTGCAGAAGTCCCATAAAGCCTTGGATAATAAGATTAATAACTTAGGTGATGACATTACGAAGAAAGGCATGGATTTTGCCGGTAATACAGGTGATTTCCACCGTGATTTAGGTCAAAAGGTTACCATCAAAGGTGAAGGTCAAGGGACCGATAGCGATTATTCCGGCGAAAATATCAAAACAGTAGCCGAAAATGGTAATGTTACTATTAAAATGGCTAAGAATCTTAAGACCGATAGCATTACTACCAAAACAGTTACTGCTGATACGGTCAATACTGATAAGGTGAAAGTCGGCAAAAATGGTCAAGATGGCGTTTCCATTACAGGTCCAGACGCTGCGAATGGTACAGACGGTAAAGTAGCTATTACAGGTAAAGACGGTAAAGATGCTGTATCTATGTCCGGCAAAGATGGCGTTGGTCATATCGGTTTAACTGGCAAAGATGGTCGCAATGCAGATATGATTGCTGATAAGGGCGATTCTGATCTAGGAGGTAATGCTATTACTCGTATTAAGTACCAAGATGAACAGGGCAAGACACATCAAGTGGCAACCAAAGACGATGGTATGAAATACGGTGGTGATTCCGGTAATGTGATTAACAAAAAGCTTAACGAACAGGTAAATGTAATCGGTGGTATTACTGATGCTAGCAAGTTGACTACAGAAGATAATGTAGGTGTTGTATCTGACGGTACTAATCTTAAAGTTCGTATGGCGAAAGATTTGAAAGGTCTTACGTCCGTAACGACTAAGGATACTGCAGGTAACTCTACGGTTGTGAACGGCAGTGGCATAACCATTACTCCTGCTAGCGGTAACACTGTAAGTCTTACTAAAGATGGATTGAATAACGGTGGTAAAACAATTAGCAATGTAGGTCCTGGTGTAAACGGCACGGATGCGGTTAACGTAAATCAATTGAAAGGAGTTACGGAGGGCATGGCCAATGCTATTAATTCCGTGGCGGGCGAAACGCAACGTGTAGGTGCTCATGCGGCGGCTATGTCTGCGTTGAAACCGATTCAATATGATCCGTTAGAACCAACTCAAGTGATGGCTGGTATTGGTAATTACAGAGGCGAAACTGCAGCAGCTTTAGGTGTTGCTCACTACACATCGGAAGACACTATGTTCCATGCAGGCGTATCTGTTGGTAGTCGTCATAATATGGTGAATGCTGGTGTAACTCGTAAATTCGGTTCTTCTGATGAGAAGAAGGCTATTCCTGAACGCTACAAGGGCGGGCCTATCAGTTCTATGTACGTAATGCAGGATGAAATGACCGCTTTGAAAGCTGAAAATGCACGCATGAAAGCGCAGGATGAAAAATTAACTGCAGACTATGCGGCATTAAAAGAAGATAATCTTCGTCTACAGAAAGATAACGAAGAAACTAAGCGACAATTGGCTCTTATTATGAGTCGTTTGGGCATGTAATTCATATATGTTTCATCTTATATTCATGTGATAAAAAGCGAGTTGATGTACCAGAAAATACCCATGAAAATTAGATGATTTTAACCCTATATGGTATATAAAATGAAAGAACGAAAGTCTACTGTGAAAGGACTTTCGTTCTTTTTTTGTGTTTGACTTCACAAACTTTTCATAATAGTGTATAATACAGAACATATAATTTTAATCGAAAATTATAAATGTGATTAATTTACTATAAAATCATTAGCTTTAGATTATAAGTGTTGTTTGGCCCATTGTTGTAAGGGTTTTTATGATTGAAAATATATTTAAATGAGTAAGAAAATCAATTTTTAAAAGAAGTTTAAAGTTCTGAAAATAAATGAGCGAAATATGAAAAAAATATATTTACATTCATAAACTAATCTGATATTTTATATGTATAGTAATTAAATTTTTGATGAAAATTTTATTATTTTTAGTGTTTTAGTGTTGGTTTTAGAATCCCTTATAAAACTGTGTGAAAGGTAGGTACTACTAAATGAATCGTATTTATAGGGTAATTTGGAGTCAGGTACGAGGCGCATATGTCGTTGTATCTGAAATTGCAAAAAGCCATACTCGTGGCTCCAAAAGCTTTGTTAGTAATTCCGCAAAAGCTTCGGTAAAAGTTGGCTTGGCGGCTATGGTTTTGACCTGCGGTAGTGGGTTGGTTTCGAATGTTCAGGCTGGGGATAAAGGTTTCTCTGTTAATCCAGAGCTTGGTGAAAACGCTGTTTTTAATTGGTTAAGACCTCAACCTGGTGCACCTGAAATTTTAATGTATGATTATGAAACGCCTGGTAACCCTGGTAGTGGTAAAGAAGTTAATTCTAAAAATAAAACTAGACTATATACTAATAGTAAGGTATTTGGTATAGAACTTGGGAATAGTGCTAGTGCACGATCTCAAGATGGTTCGGTATCCGGTATTGCTATTGGTGACTACTCCAATGCTCGTGGATTAGGTATTGGCTTAGGTCAATATGCACAATCTAATGATATTGGTTCTATTGCGGTGGGTGCAGCAACAAAAGCCAACGGATTTAATTCACTAGCAATGATGCGTCAAGCCTATGCAGGTGCAAAATATGCTGCGGCTATCGGTACAGCAGCATCCGCACAGGGAGAAGCAAGCTTGGCTATGGGTCATTCTGCATTGGCTACAGGGGATCAATCTATTGCGATTGGTTCTGCTAACCCTACGCCTTTCATGGATGATAAAAAAACTCAATATACAAAATATGATGGAAGTAGTAATACCCAAGCTAATACTGCTCGTGCTATTGCTATCGGTCAAGGTGCAAAAGTTGTAGCAGGTACAACTCGAGATCAAAAAGCTTTTGCTGATGGTGTAGCCATTGGTACTCAAGCTGTTTCCGAGGGAACTCAAGGTGTAGCCATTGGTAATCGTGCTGCTCATTATCGTGATAACGCGGTAGCAATTGGTAACAATGCTAAAACATATGCGGTAGACGGTGTTTCGATTGGTAATAATGCTGAATCCGGTATTAAAGATGATCCTCAATACAAAGTAAATAACTCCGTTGCCGTAGGTAACTCCGCGCGTGCTCATGGTGGTTCCGGTGTTGCTCTTGGTAACGATACATATGCATTGGGCGGGTCTTCTGTGGCTGCAGGTAATGCGGCATGGGCTTTAGGTGAACGTTCCACAGCTATCGGTAACAATGCTCATTCCGAAGGCTACGGCTCTATTGCTATGGGTCGTGAAGCGAGTGCGTTAAGTACTCAAGATGGGGACAAGAAAAATGTTGTGGCTATCGGTGATGATGCACAAGCAACTGGTTCCCGTTCCATCGCATTGGGTGTAAGTGCTCAAGCTGGTACATTAGAACGTGTACGTGATCGTAGTGTTTATAAAGATAATCCTGAATTAATCACTAAACTTAAAGCTCAAAAAGAAGTAACTGATGCTGTAGCAATCGGTAGCGAAGCAAGCGTACAAGAAAACGAAGGCTTAGCTCTCGGTAGCAAAGCAACAGTAAATAACGTTCGTGGCGTTGCATTAGGTGCTAATTCTGTAACTGCTGCCCCTGTAAGCACAGCTAGTGAAACAATTAATGGTTTGAAATACAACTATGCTGGTGATACTGCTGATTCCACAGTTAGCGTAGGTAATAACTCTACAAAACGTACAATTACTAACGTAGCAGCTGGTCGTGTGAATGCACAATCTACAGATGCTATTAATGGTAGCCAATTATATGGCGTTGCTAATGCAGTAGGTAATGTAGCTAAAAGTACTAAGAATATCTTAGGCGGTAATGCTAAAGTTGACCAAAACGGCTCTATCACCATGACTAATATTGGTGATACAGGTAAAAACACTGTTCATGAAGCAATTCAATCCGTAAATCAAGGTTGGGAACTTCAAGTTAATGGCCAAAAGGTTAAAGACGTAAAAGCTCCAAACCGTACAGTGAACTTTAACGCTGGTAAAAATATTAAATTAGAAGGCGCCGGAGACAATGTTACGGTTGCAACAGTTGATAATGCAAACTTCAACTCCGTTACAACTGGTAACGTATCTATGAGCAAAAACGGTATCAATGCTGGTGGTTATCAAATTACCAATGTACAATCTGGCGGTGATACATTAACAAATGCTGCTAATATCGGCGATATTTCTCGTATTGCTGCAAAATACGATAAATACTTACAACGTGGTGCTGCTACGTATGAAGCAAACGGTAACGGCAAAATTAACATGACCGGTACAAATGGTTTGACTGCTGAAGTAACAGGTTTGAAAAATACGTATGTTACATCCGGTACAGTATCCAATGACGGTAAGAGATTGACATTGACACGTAATGACAATCAAACATTCGATGTTGATATCTCTAAAATCTCTAACGGTCTTTCCAAAACTGACTACCGTTTAATTGCAAACCCTGCAGCTGGTAGCAACGGCGAATATAAAGTAGCTGCTGATGGTAGCATGACATTAACTGTTGCTGATGCTGATGGTTCCAACCCAAGACAAGTTAAGTTGACGAACCTTGCTTCTAAAGAGCAACAAGATATTAACACTACTAATATTACAAATAACACTAACAAAATCGCTAAAGGCTTAAGCTTCCAAGGCGATAACAATGTTAAAATCAACAAACAACTTGGCGATACTTTAGGTATTACTGGTGGTGCTACAGGTGCTTTATCTGACAACAACATCGGTGTTATAGCTAAAGACGGCAACCTTAATGTTAAGTTAGCAAAAGACCTAACAGGTTTGAACAGCGTAACTGCAGGTTCTGTTCGTGTAGGTAAACATAGCGACAATAAAAACTATGTAACTGGTTTGGACAATAAAGAATGGAATGTTCAAAACCCTACAATCACATCTGGTCGTGCAGCAACTGAAGATCAGTTGAAAAAAGTGTCTGATGAAATCAAGACTACTAATGCAGCTAAAACAGATTACCGCTTGATCAACAATACAAATTCTGCAGATGGTTCTTACTCTGTAGAAAACAATAAAGTTGATTTGAAAGTTAAAGATGAAGCTCATCCTAACAACCCTGCTAATACGGTAACAATCAACAATATCGCATCCAAAACTGAATTGGATAAATTGACAGAACGTGCTGTTAAATATGATCTTAACGGTACTACTGTTAATAAAAACAAGGTTACTTTGGAAGGCCAAGGTGGCACAACAATTACTAACTTGAAAGCCGGCGAAGTATCCTCTACTTCTACAGATGCTGTAAATGGTAGCCAATTACATGATGTGAAAATCGAAGCAGGTAAACATTCTAAAGTTACTGTTTCCGATGATAACCTTAAATTGACAACTACTCCTGCTACAAGCACTGAAGGTGCTAAATATGATCTTCGTTTGAACAACAAAGTGACATTGGGTAGCGGTAACAATCAAGTAGTTCTTGATGGTACAGCAGGTAGAGTAACTGCTAGTGGCGTTGTAATGGGCGCTCAAACTGTTCAAAATACGAAACATGCAAGCGAAACTGGTAATTATGTAACTAACTTGGGCAATAAGAGCTGGGATTCCACATCTATCGTATCCGGTCGTGCAGCGACTGAAGATCAGTTGAAAAAAGTTAGCGAACAAATTACTCAACAAGGTAGCAGTGCAACTGACTATCGTCTTGTAAGAAACTCCAGTGCTGACGGTTCCTATAAGGTAAACGACAATGGTGAAGTATCCTTGACTGTAGAAGATAAAAACCATGCAGGCGTTAAAGAGCAAGTTACAATCAATAACATTGCATCCAAATCTTCCGTAGATAAATTGACAGATCGTGCTGTTAAATATGACATCAATAACGGTGTTGTTGATAAAACTAAGGTAACATTGGAAGGCGCTAATGGCACTATAATTACAAATGTAAAAGATGGTGCTGTAACAGCTACATCCACAGATGCTATCAATGGCAGCCAATTGTTCAAGACTAAAGAAGAATTGATCAATAAAGGCATGAAATTCGGTGGTGACTCCGGTAACGTAATCAATAAAAAACTTGGTGAACAAGTAAACGTTAAAGGTGGTATTACAGAAGCATCCAAATTAACTGCTGAAGATAACATCGGTGTTGTATCAGATGGCTCCAACGACTTGAAAGTTCGTTTGGCTAAAGACCTTAAAGGTTTGAACAGCGTAACTGTAGGCGATACAAAAGTTACTTCCAACGGTGTAACTATTAGCAACGGTGCTACTAACGATGCATCTGTATCCCTAACTAAAACAGGTTTGGATAATGGTGGTAACAAGATTACTAACGTTGCTCGTGGTACAATCGACAGCGATGCAGTAAACTTGGCACAATTGAAAGAAGTATCCAACAGTGCATCTGCAGCAAATACGAAGGTAGCTGAAGGTAAAAACATTAAAGTTGATGAAAGCATCGACAATGTAACTAAAGCTAAAACGTATACTGTAGGCTTGAAAGATGAAGTAACATTAGGCACAGGTAATACAGCTATTAACATTAACGGTACAACAGGTATCGTGAAAGCTGGCACTGGCGATAATGCTGTGACTATTAACGGCACAAATGGTACTATCAACTCCGGTAAAGTAACTATCAATGGTACTACAGGTACTGTTAACGAATTGACTAACAGAACTTGGAACCCTAAAGCTATTACTAATGGTCAAGCTGCAACAGAAGATCAATTGAAAGTAGTAGACAATAAAATTGATACTACAAAAACTGAAATCGTAGAAAAAGGCTTGGACTTCCAAGGCGATGCAGGTACTGCAATTCATAAAAACCTTGGCCAAACATTGAAAATCTCTGGCGGTCAAGCTGACGCATCTAAACTTTCAGAAAATAATATCGGCGTAGTTAATAACAACGGCGTATTGAATGTTAAACTTGCTAAAGATTTGACAGGCTTGAACAGCGTAACAACTGGTGCTACAACTATTAACAATAATGGTTTGACAATCGGTGGCAACACATTTGTTACAAGTAACGGCTTCAATGCTAACGATACTCAAATCACAAACGTGAAAGCTGGTACAGAGGATAACCATGCAGTTAACCTTAAACAGTTGAAAGAAGTATCCAACAACGCAGCGGCAGCTAAAACTGTTGTAAAAGCAGGCAAAAACATCAATGTAACTGATTCTGAAGATCCACTTACTAAAGCTAAGACTTATACAGTTGGCTTACAAGACACGGTAACATTGGGTTCCGGCAATACAGCTGTTAATATCGACGGTACAAAAGGTATTGTGAAAGCCGGCGAAGGCAATAATGCTGTGACTATCAACGGTACAAACAGCACAATTACTGCTGGTAACGTATCGATTAACGGTGCAACAGGCAATATCAATTCCGGTAAAGTTCTTGTTAACGGTGCTAAAGGTACTGTAAATAACTTAACAAATATCACTTGGGATGCTAATAACATCACAAGCGGTCAAGCTGCAACAGAAGATCAATTGAAAGTTGTTGATAAGAAAATTACTGACAATGGTAGCAACTTGACTAAGAAGGGCTTGAACTTCAAAGGCGATGACGCTACAAGTATTCATAAAGATCTTGGCGAAACATTGGATATCAACGGTGGCATTTCTGATGCATCTAAATTGTCCAACAATAACATCGGTGTAGTATCTGAAAACGGCAAGTTGAACGTTAAACTCGCTAAAGAGTTGACTGGCTTAACAAGTGTAACAACTGGTGCTACAACAATTAATAACGAAGGTTTAACAATTGGTGGTAAGAAATTCGTTACAGCTAACGGTTTTGATGCTAACAACACACAAATTAAAAACGTAAAAGCTGGTACTGATGGCAATGATGCAGTTAACTTGAATCAATTGAATGAAGTTAAAAATGCATCCAACACTACAGTTGAAGGTAGTGAAAACATCAATGTTAACTCCACAGTAGACCCTAATACACAAGCTAAAACTTACAAAGTAGCATTGAAAGACAATGTGACTTTAGGTTCTGGCAATAATGCAATCAATATCAACGGTACTACAGGTATCATAAAAGCTGGTGACGGTGCTAATGCTGTAACTATCAATGGTACAAACGGCACTATCAACTCCGGTAAAGTGACTGTCAACGGTACTGCTGGTACTGTAAATAACTTGACAAACATCACTTGGGATGGCAAAAACTTCACAAGTGGTCAAGCTGCAACAGAAGACCAATTGAAAATTGTTGATAAGAAAATCACTGACAATAGCACTGACTTGACTAAGAAAGGCTTGAACTTCCAAGCTGATTCTGGCGAATTAATCCATAAAGATCTTGGTCAAACATTAGATGTTGTAGGTGGCATTACTGAAAAATCTAAATTGTCCGACAACAATATCGGTGTGGTATCTGAAAACGGTAAGTTGAATGTTAAACTTGCAAAAGATTTAACAGGCTTGAACAGCGTAACAACTGGTCAAACAACTATCAACAACGATGGCTTGACAATCAACAACAAACAATTCGTTACAGATAATGGCTTCAATGCTAACAATACGCAAATCAAAAACGTAACAGCTGGCGTAGAAGACAATGATGCTGTAAATGTTAAACAATTGAACGATGTAAAAGCTGCATCTAATACAAAAGTAGAAGGTAGCAAAAACATCAATGTTGATGAAACCGTAGATAATGTAACAAAAGCTAAAACTTACACAGTTGCATTGAAAGACACTGTAACATTAGGTTCCGGTAA
>OBZZ01000560.1_pt1 | contig 18252 bp, 12 predicted proteins | sample 1501451 | NCBI WGS metagenome assembly OBZZ01 (sample SAMEA2580274, study PRJEB22360) | human gut metagenome | biome: human gut; feature: human-associated habitat; material: faeces | place: Denmark | collected 2008/2010
GAGACCGTTTAGTGGCTTTAGCGTGCCGTAGCACCGCCACCGTCCGGGTTACTAAAGTGTGCTCTGCCAAGCGGGTGAGTAGTTCTTCTAGCAGACGGCGATCGCCGCGGCGAGTCAGCATCCGCATCGCTTTGCGCGCCCCCACCCACTGCGATTTATCAATTTCTTTGCTAGGTGCCGGGGGAGCGAGGGGACGTGCTCGCAAAGTTTCCTTGGAAACATCCGGAAAACCTACCCAGTAATAAACCTCTTTGGTTACTCCCGATCCCAGCCGATAACGCTGCACCGTCAGCGGCGCTCCTAGTCGAATGGGAACTCCGGTTTCCTCTTCCACCTCGCGCACCGCCGTTGCCGGGATAGCTTCCCCGGGTTCGCGTTTACCTTTCGGCCAAGACCAGTCGTCATAGCGGGGTCTATGCACTATCAGTACTTCGATATCTTGGCGCTGGGCGGGCAGGGAGGTACCAGAAATTGGGTTGGCTTCTGGTCGCAGACGCCAAACTAATGCGCCCGCGGATCGTACTATCCGCATATGCGGTGGCTTAGGTCGAGCCGTCATTATCGCCACTTGCCTTTCTCGTAATCTGTTTCCATTGTCTAACAAATTACGTGTAAGGTCATTCTCCCAGGTGACAGGGGGTAAAACTAAATTAACGTGAAGAGTTAGCTGGAAAAATCGCTGCCTAGCGTCCCTTCATCCGCGAGTTCGCCTTATTAATTAGGTACTCTTGGATGTCCATAAGCGGCGAGCCATCCTTGGCTTCAATATGGCGCCGCCAAGTTCCATCCCGCCGTAAATGCCAAGAAGAAACCTCGGGTGAGGCCTCAAGTTTGACCAAATCCATGAGTTCGGCAGTCATATCGGCGTCTTTAATTCGAATCAGCGCTTCCACTCGGCGATCTAGGTTGCGGTGCATCAGGTCGGCAGAACCAATCCACACTTCCGGCTGTCCGGCATTCTCAAAGGCATAAATCCGCGAGTGTTCTAGGAAACGACCCAAAATGGAGCGTACCCGAATATTTTCCGACAGTCCGCGCACCCCGGAACGAATCGTGCAAATTCCACGCACTACAATATCGATCGGTACGCCCGCCTGGCTGGCACGGTAGAGAGCATCAGTTACCGCCTCATCGACCAGGGAGTTCACTTTGATACCGATGTAGGCGGGCAGACCCTGCCGGTAGTTTTCCACTTCGCGTTCAATGCGTTCAATAATGCCGGGACGGATGGAACGCGGTGCCACCAACAGGCGTTGGAAGGAAGTCCGGGGTGCATAACCAGAAAGCTGGTTGAACAGGCGGGTAAGGTCTTGGGCTACCTCCCGGTCGCAGGTCAGCAGGCCCAGGTCTTCGTATCCGCGCGCCGTCTTGGGATGATAGTTGCCGGTGCCTACGTGGCAGTAGCGGCGCAGCCCATCGGATTCTTCGCGAACCACCATCGACAGTTTGCAGTGAGTTTTCAGCCCCACCATGCCATAGACTACGTGTACCCCCGCGCGCTCTAGTTTGCGGGCCCAAGAGATATTAGCGTCCTCATCGAAACGGGCTTTGATCTCGACGATCGCCAGTACCTGTTTGCCATTTTGTGCCGCCTCTATCAGGGCGGACACAATCGGAGAATCCGAGGAGGTACGGTAGAGGGTCTGCTTTAGGGAACGCACCTTCGGATCCCTAGCAGCATAGGTGACGAAATGCTGCACCGAGGTCGAGAAGGAGTCATAGGGGTGATGTAACAACACATCGTGACTGCGGATCATCGCGAAAATATCGGTGGGAGTAGCCGACTCTACTTCGGCAAGACCGGCAGCAGTGGCGGGTACGAACTTCTTGTACTTGAGTTCCGGCAGATCCAGTTCATGCAGTTCGTTCAGGCAACGCAGGTCAATGGGTTCGGGTAGGGAGAATACGTCCTCCATACCGATCTCTAGTTTTGCCACCAAAAAGTCGAGTACCGGGCGCGAGATCCCCTCGGCGACCTCTAGACGTACTGCCGGGCCAAAACGGCGGCGCAACAGTTCTTGTTCCATCGCGGTTAGTAGGTTCTCGGCGTCGTCCTCTTCGACTTCTAGGTCCTCATTGCGGGTCAGGCGGAACACGTGGTGTTCTAAGATCTCCATTCCCGGGAAGAGATGATCGAGGTGGGGACCGATAACGTCCTCGAGGGTAACGAAGGTGGCTTCCCCGTTGGTATCAATCGCGTCTTCCGGGCTGATTTGGTCGATTGCCTGTTCCACGCAGATTAGGCGCGGCAGACTTTCCGGAATCTTCACCCGGGCGAAATGCTGTTTGCCGGTTAGCGGATTGCGTACCACTACCGCCAAGTTGACCGACAGCCCCGAAATATAGGGGAACGGGTGCGAGGGGTCGACCGCGAGCGGGGTGAGGATCGGGAAAATCTGGCGGCGGAAATAACCTTGCAGGAATTCTTGCTGCTGGGGTGCAAGATCATTCCAGCGTCGCAGCTTTATCCCCACTTCTTCGAGTTCGCCGAGCAAAGTGTTTTGTACGAAACCGGCTTGCCGAGCACATAACACCTGGGCACGTTCAGTTACCAGTTCAAGTACTTGGCGGGGGGTGAGACCCGAGGCGGCGGTGCGAGCAATTCCGGCGGCAATCCGGCGTTTTAGTCCCGCCACGCGCACCATATAGAACTCATCGAGGTTAGAGGAGAAAATAGTGGTGAACCAGGCGCGCTCTAAGAGGGGGAGCCGCTCGTCCTCTGCCTGTTCTAATACCCGCTGATTGAACTGCATCCAAGAAAGTTCCCGATCGCCGAAGCGTCCCTTGGGCAGGGGTTTATCTTGACCGAGGGGACCGGCCTGCGCCAGTTTGTCCATCCCAGGAGCCTCCCGCAAAGTGGAGGGGCTGATTTGGGAAAGATCCTCAGGGCCATCGGTTTGCGCGTGACCGGCGCTGGAGCTCTCTTTATCAGGGGCCGGCTTTGCCTTTGCCGAAGACTTTGTAGTGGGCGCCGTATTGGTGTTCTTTGCGGTTTTGGTGGGCGTAGCAGCAGAAGTTTTTCCTTTGGCGTCACCGGTCGGTTTCGAACTTTCCTTACCGGCCTCTTTACCGCTGTCTTTACTGGTAGCTTTAGCGTCTTTACCAGTCACTTTACCCTCAGTGCGCTTTTCTGAATCAGGGGGGGTAGTTTTTTTCGGTCGGGGCAAAAGCTCATCGTCGGAAGCTATTTTTCGGCCTTCTACAAACGGAGAGGAACCTGTAGGCAGGTCATAGTCGGCATCCTCGTAGTCGGTACCGGGGAACTGCTCGGGAGAGGTTTTCGAAGAAATCAGTTCATCGGCGGTGGCGGTCGCAAAATTGGATTCCGCTGCCACCCGATCTACTTGCGGTACCGGTTCAGTCTGCGGGTTTTCTTTGTAAACGCGGGCAATATCGGCAGGGGGAGGCACTACTTTGGACTGGCCTTGCGCATCCTCTTTGATCTTGGCTTTACGTACTTTCGGTTCTGGCCTGTTGTCAGCTTCCTGTTTGCTGTCCATGCCGATCCCTTCTAATAAATGAATTTGGTGATGGTACCTGAACTAGTCCGGGTAGGTTTGTTTCTAGTTTAGGCGATTTGCCTGGGCTGCACGCGCGGAAAGCTTTAGGTCACTCGCGGTTTGTAATAGCGCTTCAGGACGCAGGGTTACGGGATCGGCCAGTTCATCCCGGGCATCCTTAATCCATTCGGCGCTGACCCCACTGGCCAATACCTGTAAGAAATCACTGACGCGATCTAATAGCGGAGCTAACTGAGCTATTGAAACTTGTGCTTTCCACAGCTCCGCCAGTTTCTCCATGAGGGCGGCCACCGATTTTTCGCAGTGTTCCACAGAGAAAACCGCCCCAATATCCAGGGCCGCAAGTCCCTGCCAGAAGCGTTCATTTACCAGGTTGGGGTCACGTAAATACCACTGATAGACCAAGTAGAGTCGCCAGAGAGTTCCTGGCAAAGTGCCCGCGGGCGAGTTAGACCAGAGCTCACTGACCGTATCTACCCCGCCGGATTCCAGCAGCTGGCGCAAGCGCTGAACGTTCTTATCGCTCTCTTTTTCTATTCCCAACAGAGTTTGGGCTACCAGGTGGGCGACCTCTGAGGAGATGGCCCCATCTTCGGCACCGGGAATGTTCTCTGCTTGCTCGGCATCCAACATCGCTGGCCTGCGCGGAGTTCGTCGTGTACTCATTTGTTTCCTCCTCTAGTATCTTATTGTCTCTCAGGTAGCTTTCCTGGGGGCGACTTTGCTTTTATTGGCTAGTTAGGCTCTTTGCGTCCTCGCAGACCGGCTCTTCGGGGTTGCCTAGGGGATAAGTCATTGTGTGAGAACGCTCAACAAAATGCATGATAGCCAGCTTTCACAGCTACAATAATTTGAGGTTTCAGGCGCTAACAGTAGGCGCCGCCAGATTGATAACGCAAAAGGAAGGGTTGTAGTGTCTGACCGTCCGCTCAGTGTCGCCGTAATTGGAGCCGGCCCCGCCGGAATCTATGCCTCCGATATTTTGTCCAAATCTGGTCTGAATGTAGAGATTGACCTATTTGAACGCCTGCCCGCCCCCTATGGCTTGGTGCGTTACGGGGTGGCGCCGGATCATCCTCGCATTCGGGCGATTATTACTGCTCTCTACAAGGTTTTGCAGCGCGGAGATATCCGTCTGCTGGCAAATGTGAATGTCGGTGGCGAAGACGGTGATATTACCGTTGATGACCTGCATGAACACTATGACGCGATTATTTTTGCCACCGGGTCTGATCGGGATAAACCGATTGATTTGCCCGGTCAAGACCTCCCGGAGTGTTACGGCGCGTCCGATTTTGTCTCCTGGTATGACGGGAACCCAGATTATCCGCGTTTTTGGCCGCTAGAAGCTAAAGAAGTGGCGGTTATCGGGGTCGGTAACGTCGCTCTGGATATTGCGCGGGTAATGGCTAAGCACCCGGCGGATATGTTGAAAACTGAAATCCCCGAAAATGTGGCCAGAGAGCTTTACAAATCCCCGATTACGGATGTGCATATTTTTGGGCGGCGCGGACCTGCGCAGGTGAAGTTCACTCCCTTGGAGCTGCGTGAACTCGGGCAACAGCCGGGAGTAAAAGTTATCGTTTCCGAGGAAGATTTCGAGTTCGACGAAGGCTCGGAGCAGGCGATTGCCGCCTCTAAGCAAACTAAAATGGTGGTTGATACTTTAATTAACTACGCGATGGACGAGGACGATAAAGACGCTGACCGTCGCATCCACCTGCATCTATTCTCTGCTCCTAAAGAAATTTTGGCTGACGAGAACGGGCATGTGCGCGCCGTGGTTACCGAACGCACCAAGCTGAACGGCGACGGGACAGTTTCTGGCACCGGCGAACTGCGCGAAACCCCGGTACAGGCGGTTTATCGCGCCGTCGGTTATTTCTCTTCCCCGATTGCGGGGCTGCCTTTTGATGAGGCTCGCGGGGTGATTCCCAATAGTGAAGGACGGGTCACCGACCTGGAGGGAACTCCCTTGAACGGTATTTACGCCACCGGTTGGGTAAAGCGTGGCCCGGTGGGGCTGATCGGTTCCACCAAGTCCGATGCCCAGCAAACTATCGCCCACCTGGTAGAAGATGCGGAAGCTGGCAAGCTCGTGGCTACCGGGAAAGCGGTAGGTCACGATGCCATGATTGAACTGCTGAAGCAGCGCGGAGTGCCTTTCTCCACCTGGCACGGCTGGGAGCTACTGGACGAATACGAAAAGCAACTGGGTGCAGACTTCGGGGAAGTTGAAGGTGGCCGCGGGGCGCGCGAGCGCGTCAAAGTGGTATCCCGCAAAGCGATGAGCGCGATTTCGCGCGGCGAGGACGTGCCCGAAGATTTAATTGGCCAGGATGGCGAATAGCCGCTGCCCACGGGTAGCTAAACGGGGTAGTCGCTAGCGGCTGCTTTTACGCCAAAACTGCCTACCCCAAAACCTGGCGCAGGTTTGGCGCCACTGCTCAGACTGCCCTTCGCGAGGCGGATAGCCTCAGATTGCCAGGGCTGGCCCTAGTACCCTGCCATTTCTTCTAGCCGCTGATCCATCGGCGGGTGGGTAGAAAATAGTTGCTGGAATCCGCCTGCCCTAAAGGGGTTAGCGATCATCATGAAGCCGACTTTTTCCGTCTGCGGATTTTTCACCAGGGGACGGGCAGTAGTTCCCGCCTCCAGCTTCTTTAGGGCACTGGCCAGTGCTAAGGGATCGCGGGAAAGCTCTGCCCCGGACTGATCAGCATCGAATTCGCGGGTACGTGAAATCGCTAGTTGAGTTAAGGTCGCAGCCAAAGGTGCCAGCAGTAGCATTAATAGCGCCCCGATAGCACCCAGGGGACCGGAACTTTCACTGTCGCGGCGTCCTCCTCCGAAAAAGAACATCATTTGCGCTGCGGAAGTAATCAAGCCGCCAATCGCGGAGGCTACGGAGGAGGTCAAAATGTCGCGGTTATATACGTGCATCAGTTCGTGGGAGAGCACCCCGCGCAGTTCTCGCTCATTGAGAATCTGTAAAATCCCTTCGGTGCAGCAAACTGCCGCGTGGGAGGGGTTCCTGCCGGTGGCAAAGGCATTCGGGGTAGCGGTGGGGGCGATATAGAGGCGGGGCATCGGTTGCCCCGCGGTTTGGGACAGCTCGGTGACGATCTTGGCTATCTGCGGGTATTGCCCGGGCTCTAGGGGGTAGGCACCCATCGCCCTGATTGCCAGTTTGTCCGAGTTCCAATAGCTATAAAAGGTGGAGGCCAACCCGATAGCCGCGAAGATCCACAAGAACGCCGAGTTATTGGTGCCATAGGCGATCAGGTATCCGATTCCCAGCAGAATCGCCCACATGATTCCCAGTAGCAGTGCGGTTTTTACGCCATTTCCAAAACGTTTTCCAGCCATATTTCCTCCTTGTAACTTAAATCTAGCAGCTCAAGCTGAGGGTGCGCTGGCAGGGGGCTTGGCGTTGTCTAGTAACGTTAGGGAGTAAGGTTTCCCAGCTGCCAGGAGGGCGCAGGAGAAGATGCGAGCCTTCTTTGCTCAGAGCTGCACCTACTCCCGCGCCCCAACTTTGCTACCAGCTCAGTATCGGTACGGTACCTTTAACGAAAATCTACTGGTCAGCGGCATTTAAGGCCTCGATAGGGCTGGCCTTGGCGGCACGCCTACCGGGTAGCACCGATGCTAAGAAACAGAAGAGCTCGGTTACCAGCACCACTAGCCCCACCCACAGCCAGGGGATTTCTAATTCGATATTCTTTTGCGAGATTAGACCGGCAAACGGCATACATTGCATCACGAACCACGAGAAGAGGGCGGATAATGCCAGTCCTACTACCAGGGCGCCGAATCCAATCAGGGTGCCCTCGATAATCAGCATCCGCCTTATTTGGGTGCGAGTGGCGCCAACTGCGCGCAGCAGCGCATTCTCCTGGGCGCGATCAACTACCGACAAGCTGAGAGTATTTGCCACCCCGACTAGGGCGACGATGGCAGAAATCCCCAGGAGGCAGAGCAGAATCAGCATCATCACTCTTAAAACCATGGTGATAATAGAGGAAAGCATGGCTGCGCTTTCCATACTTGCCGATTGCAGATCCCAAAACTGGTTAGTGATGTCTTGAACCGTCTGGATAGTGTCGGTGGTACCGCGCGACAAATCAAATTTCGCCATCACCCCGTAGCTTTCGGTTTTTGCGCCCCCGGACGTTAGCTGCTCAAAGTCTGCCCGGGAGAGTACTCCATAGACGAAACTGTAATCGACGGGGAAACCGCTGGCGCTAGCAGGCATCTTCTTCGCTTTGACGGTTACTTTTTCCCCTCCTTTGAAACCGAGGTTTGCCGGTTGTGATAAGGGTTTTTCTACCTTTCCTACCAGCCACATTTCTCCGGGTTGTGGTTGCTGGATTCTTTTTCGGGTCAAGGAATTAACGTTTTCTGGCAGGGTAACCACCAGGAGCGAGAAGGCTCGCGGACTTTCCGTGTCCGGGTTATTTCGCTTCGCCGCATCCGTGTTTTCTGCGCTCTCACCAGGACTTTCTGTCGAGGCCGGCTCCGGTTGATTCTCGGGAGAGGTACCCGTCAGCTGCTCCTCAGTGAGCGTGCTGCCCTGGGCGTTCGTAACCGTGTCCGCAACTATGCCTGGCATTTTTCCAACGCCGCTAACTCCCTCAATCTGGGAAGCTTTCTTTAACTCGTTCTTCGGCAAAGGGGAGTCAGGATTGGCAGACACCAGAGAATAATCAACCGAAAAGCGCCGGTTTATCTCGTCATTTACGGTTTTTTGTACCGAGGCGGTGCCAATCAAAATGGTAGCCACCAAAGTAACCCCTAGCACCAGGGCAGTGGCGGTCGCTCCGGTGCGATGCGGATCCCGCTTCACATTTTCACCAGCGAGTTTAGCGGTCGCATACTTGCGGGCAAACGGGCGGGTAAATAGGGCGGTGAATGACGGTAGTAAGAAACGACAAATCATTAAGGCTGCGCACATGATGATTAGCGCGCCCGCAATGGAGGCTCCCAGCGCCATCGCCTGTTCCGGCCCGTCCTCGCTACCGCGATTCTTCCAGGCCAAAACCCACATTCCGCCCCCGGCCACAGCCAGGAATGCGGTTAGAATCCAGTGGAAAATATGCTGCTTGGGTTTGCCCTTCTTATTCAGCGCCTGGGTATTAAGAGCGGCGATCGGGCGGATCTTCCCGAGTCCAAAGGTGGGGCGTAAAGCCCCAATTAGCGGCACCAGGATCCCAGTGAACAGAGATAATATCACCGGGAAAATCCCGGTTACCTCTAGGGTTTGCGAGAGAGAACCGATCATGCCGGTGCCGTAGACCAGGGCGATTGACCCCAGCCACCCGATCAGAGTCCCGATTGCCGCGGAAATTATCCCTACCAGTAGGCAGTCTAAGAACGCCGCTCGCCGAACCTGCGCGACGGTGGCGCCCACGCAGCGCAGCAGCGCGGTTTCTCGCCTTCTCCTGGCCAGCACCACTTGAAAAGTAACCGAAACAATCCCGATACAAACCAGCACCGCTAGTAGCGGGAAAAATAGAACTACCGCCTGTAATACGATCTGCTCGGCATTCCCGGCAGTGGTTTCGCTTTGTTTTTGGGTTACGGTAACTACCGCTAAATCCTGGCTGAGCAGCTGTTTATCATTTAGATATTGCCCCAGTTTTCGGGTGAGCGCCGCCGGATCCTGCTGAGTATGCACCAATACCTGGCTAACCCCAGATCCGGTGGCTTGTGCTAAACGTTTACCCAGGTCAGCAGAGAGATAAACATCGGGAACTTGGCCGATATACATGGAGGCATCCCGGCACACGATCCCGCTAACCGTAACTTTTTGGGTTGTAGGTTTCGCGTCCTCGTTATCAGAGGAGGGTGGAACCTGGATTTCGATAGTGTCACCCACACCCACCCCAGTTTTTTCTAAGTAGGACGCGGCCAGCGCGATCTGATTTTTCTCGGTAGGTTCCTTGCCTTCACTAAGGGGAGGACGGTAAAACTGAGGCGGAAACAGCCCTATACCTTGCATTTGGATGGATTTTTTCCCGATAGTAGCCCCGACCCGGGTCTGATAAACCGGCTGCATCACCAGGTCGGTTCCATTTGCCTTACGAATCCCGGCACGGTCAGCGACGATTGTTGCTAGCGGGTCCGCTTTGAACTTTTCAGCAGCAACGGTCCCGTTTACGGCCGCTCGCGAATCTTCGTCAAATTCCCCGTAGGTGACTACCACCTGGGTGTTCTTCATCAGTTGAGTTTCGCCGGCTCCCATAGTCCAGGCCATAACGGATCCGAAGGAACTGGCGATACAAATAAAAATGCAGCAGATAATAATAGCGCAGGCAGTGGCAATATATTGCCGGGCGTGGGCTTTCAGATTGGCTCTGGTTAGGAATCGCATTTAGATCACCTGGGAAAGTTGCCCGCGAGTGGGGTGAGAAAGTTCTTGGGTGATTTTTCCGTCTTTGACGATTAACACCCGGTCGGCGATGGCGGCGGCACTGGGGTCGTGGGTAACCATCACTACCGATTGCCCCAGCTCACTGGCGGCATTGCGCAGCAGTTTCAGCACTTCCTGTGAGGAGGCCGAATCCAGGTTTCCGGTGGGCTCATCGGCAACTAGCAGAGCAGGTTTAGTAATCAGGGCGCGCGCCACTGCCACCCGCTGCTGCTGTCCCCCGGAGAGTTCTGAAGGCTTATGGGTAAGTCGATCTTGTAGATCCAAGATTTCAATAATTTGGTTTTCCCAGGTAGCAGAGGTTTTCTTGCCTGCCAATAGTTGTGGGAGCCGGATATTTTCTAGGGCGGTCAGCGTAGGCATCAGGTTGAAAGATTGAAACACGAAGCCGATGTGGTCACGCCGGAACTGGGTGAGAGTCTTATCGTTCATTTTGGCCAGGTCTTTACCGGCTACCGTCACCGTTCCTTTGGTGACGCTGTCTAGACCCGCCAAACAATGCAGGAGCGTAGATTTACCAGATCCGGAAGGTCCTACAATCGCGGTGAACTGTCCGAAATAGATTTGTAAATCGATACCGTCGAGGGCGCGCACCTCGGTTTCGCCCTGCCGATAGATTTTATAAACATTATTGAGGCTCACTACCGGGGATCCTTGCGCGGGGTTGGAGCTGCTAGGAGCAGCGCTAGTGTGCGGCTGCGGCACCGCGGTGCTGGGTTTTTCAGGCAAAGCCGAGGTGTCTGCGCGGTGGCGTTGCAGCTGCGCGGGAGGTATTTGGGAATTAACTATCTGGGCTGCTGGTAGTTGCGTAGCTGCCTGGGCTCCTGATGGCATCGGCTGAGGGTGCTCGGGAGTGGTAATAGGCTGCGGGGAGGCCAGTGGTGGTTGTTGCGGGCTAGCTACCTCCGGTATCGACTGCGGGCTCGGTTGCGACTGAGAGAAAACTGGACTTGCTGACTGTAGGAAAGCCGGGGTTACCGGCGGTGAGGTTTGGGTGAAAGTCGGGTTTACCAGCTGCGGTGTTTGGGAGATAGCCGGATTCGCTCCCTGATAGCTATTGACCTGTGGAGGTAGCGGACTTGCCGCTTGGGGAATACCGGCGTGACGGGGAAGGACGTTGCCGGACTGGCGGGCTGGGAAAGCCTTCTGTGCCGGGCGCTGAACTTGAGGTTTAACCGCTGGCATTCCCGGAGGGGGACTGGCGGGAGCAGGCGGCGTGGCGTGGCGCGGCTTTTGGTAGCGGTGGAACTCCTCGGGAGTTGATGGCTGATCGGGCTGATTATTATTCACCGGTTTACCTTTCGTTTTCCTGCAAAAAATTTGTTGCGATTTCGCTTGAATTTCCCGAAATTATTGAAGATTCCGGAACTAAAACAGCGGGATCATGCGGGCGTACCTGCTGCTTAGATTTTAACTGCTGGCGTTTAAAATGCGGGATTATCTCGGTGTTCTGCACTCGGGTGAGCACCATAAACACTAGGGCTTGCAGACCCAAAACCCCGATTATCATCCAGGTGAGAGGGGCTATTGCCGAAGTGACTATTTCCCAAATGCTTATCGGAGGCGAAACGGTCGTAGAGCTGGCCGTGATAAACAGGAGTCCGGCTAATAGCAAGAATCCAAACGCGTAAACGATGATGATTTCCCACATCCGCGCCCTCCAAATAACTGCCGGTGGGCATCCGAGCTTTAATAGCAGATTGGTTTGTGCTTGTTCGCGGCGATTGGAGGCCATCACCGTGGTAGCTAGGGAGAAAGCAGTAGTGAGTGCGACTATGGTCGCAGTTAACAGCCACCCGGTTTTTACGTCCTGCTGCACTAGGCGCATCAGTAAGTAATGCAGATGCAAAGTTTCCTGAAGTTCACCATCTATACCGGTAGAGTCGGTTTCAAGTCGCAAAGAATCCGTGTAGCTATCGGCTACCGCCAGGAAGATTAGCGACAACAGGTAGGTGGCGGCCAGAGAAAGCACCGGCGCCAACGCTGTCCAAATTCGGGAGGCATGCGCGCGGATCGCGCGGGCAGCCAAAAGCACTGCGGGGTAGCGACTAAAAGTTAAAGGCCAACAAATCAAGGTCAACACTTTGGCGGGCAGCCAAAACACCAGCACCCAAAGGAAAGCCAACATCATGATGGGAGCTAAGGCTAGTGCCGATAATCCGGCGATCACCATTCCAGCTAGCAGAATCGGTATTGCCAGCACGATTAACCAGAAAATGGCGGTGTTACGGGTGGAATCTTTAAACCAGGAGGAAATAAAAGAAATATTGAAGCGGCGACGGGTTTCCGCGGGAATTCCCCGCTGTTGGCGCAGCAGCAAAGTGATTTTCCAGATCGGGATCAGCAAGAGTACAACCAGGGACAGGAGCAGAATCCACCAAGGGGGTAGCAGGTCTTTGGCGGTGGGATTAATGCCGAGAATCTGGATATTTTCAAGGAGTGGCAAAGAGAGCACGTAAACTGCGGCACCCAGCACAAATCCGGTAAAAATATAGCTATAAATCGAATAGCAGCTAAAGAAAAAACGAGTTCTGGCGCTCGCTCCCAAGCGATACAAACTGACCAGAGCATCCCCTAAACGCTGCTCATCTAGCTCCAGACGGTTCCACCACAGCGCAATCAGCGGAAAGGTGATCAGCAGAGTGGCAAAAACAAACAATGAAATATAGATGACGGACACGGCCTCGTGCTCATAGCTACGCGTATGGCTGGGCAAGACGGCGAGGGCGCGCCCCAAAGTATCTGCCCCCTGAGGTAATATCCATAAACGCCTGACCAGAAAAGCGTTAATCCCGCCTAGTACGGCTAGCAGGCAGTAACAGGGGATGGCGGCCGATAGTATCGAGGCCGCTTGAGCGGGGCGATCCTTAAAGTCTCGCCCTCGCCAGCAGATAATAATTCGTCCCAGAGTCATTTATGCATCCTCGACCTGAAATACGGTTTCTGAGGTAGATTCGCGCCGACTGTCTTGGGCAATTAATCCGTCTCGCAGGGTGATAGTTCGCTGGCACCACGCCGCTACCTGCGGATTTACGGTGGAAACCAAAAGGGTGGCGTGGGTGCGCGCTGCTGCCAGCGATAACGCCTGCATCGCTTCTTGGCCAGAGACGGGATCTAGCAGCGCCGTCGGCTGATCAGCAAAAATCACCCGGGGGCGGATCGCTAAAGCGCGGGCGATAGCTACTCGCGCAGCCAAAGCCGGGCTGAGTCCGGCAGTCATTTGCCGACTAATATCTTCGAGTCCCAGTCGTTGTAGCTCTTTTAAGGCGCGCTGTTTTGCTTCTGCGCGTCCGAATCCTTGTAACAGCAGTGGTAAAGCCACATTTTCTAGTACTTGCAGTTCGGGAAGGAGCTGTTCGGATTGGAAAATAAAACCGAAACGTTCGCGGCGCAGTGCCTGCAACTGGCGGCGCGACATTTCTGATAAATCCCTGCCATCTAAGATCACCGTTCCGGAAGAGGGACGCACAATCCCGCTGAGTAGATACAGGAGGGTGGTTTTTCCGGCTTGAGTCGGTCCGGGAATCGCTACCTGTTCGCCCTCGCCAATAGTTAAATCAATATCGGCCAGCACCGTGTGGGAGCCGTAAATCTTGGTGAGCCCCTGGGTTTGAATCAACATACTCCTATCTTGACGCCTTTCCCGCTGTGCTAACAGCGGGTACAAACTACTTTTTTGGTAGAGCTAGCACTACCTAAAAAGTAGCCGGGACGCGGTGTTCTTAACTGGGCGCGCCCTCATAAAATGAAGGTATGCAGCGAACCGATCCTTATTTTCGCGGAGTAAGCTACCGCCGAGCCAAGCTTGCGCGCTCTAGCCTGCTACTAGGGGTTCCTTTTCTGGTAATAGAGTTATTTTCCCTGGTGGTACACGTGGGGGCAATGCTGGTGATGTTCCGACGCTCGCGGGCAGTGCTTTTCCACTACACCGCGGCGGTACGCTATCGCGCGAGTGCGATGCTCGGGCGGCAAGATAGCTCTATCTGGCATTTTTGGCAGGTTCCGGGCGAGGAAGGGCTGCTAGAAAAGGACGCCCAAAGCACCCCGGAGTACATAAACTCCCGTTCTGTCCCGATTTTCCTGTTTTGCTTGCTGGCAAATTTGGTTGCCTCTTTTCCGTTGCTCAATTTATTGATCCTGGCCCTTACGAATCTCCTGGGATTCAGAAACTTCAGTGACCAGCGTGCATATCTGGCATTGATTATGTTATGGCTGCTGTTTGCACTGGCCAGCGCAATTTATGCTCGAATTATTTTTACTATTGCGACTACCGGCCCGCTGAGTGCCGAAGAGATAGCCCAGTTGCATCGCTCTCGCCGGGAAATTGTGGATGCTTTCGAGATAGAACGTCGCCGCATTGAAAGGGATCTGCATGACGGCGCCCAGCAATACCTGGTGGCGGCCTCGATGAAAGTGGGCGAGGCGGAACTAACTCTGGAAATGCTGGCCTCCTCGGAAATCTCCGAAGACGGTGTGGACCGTAAGGAGGAGGAAGGAACGGATAGGAACTGCGCCGATGGGGAAAGCGCGGACGATTCCGGTACGCGCGCGCAGATACAACAGGTTTTAGGTCTCTTGCGGGAAGCACAAGATGCCAATGACCAGGCCTTAACGGCGCTGCGGCGCACGGTCGCGGGGGTGCACCCGAAAGTGCTTTCCGATAAAGGGCTGGCCGAAGCGGTGCGCGATGTTTGCGCCGAATCTCCCTTGGATGTAGACGTCAGGATGCCCTTCGAATTACCGGAGCTGCCGCCGGGAGCCGCTGCTGGGGCCTATTACCTGGTGTGCGAATCCCTTACTAATGTGGCGAAATATGCCCCTGACGCCCAAGTTTCGGTTTTGGTAGTAGCCGGTTCTTCCCTGGTGCTTTCAATCACCGATAATGGGCCAGGCGGGGCAAGTATTAATCCCGGTCATGGCTTAGCGGGTCTGCAGGCGCGCTTGGAAGCTTTTGGAGGCAGCTTGCGGGTGATTTCCCCGGAGGGGGGACCCACCACGGTGCGGGGCGAAATTCCGATTCTAGTATCCGCGAAGGAGACAGCATGAAAATCATTTTGGCTGATGACGCAACTTTGATCCGCGAAGGTTTAGCGGGATTATTGGAACGCTTAGGACATCAAGTAATCGCGCAAGCCGAGGACGCGCCCGGGCTAATTGCCGCCGTAAAACAGGCGAGTCCGGCCGGCCCGCTCCCAGCTGTACTGGTAACGGATGTGCGGATGCCGCCAGGCATGAGTGACGATGGTTTACGCGCGGCAGTTAAAATTCGCGAAGAGTACCCCGACCTGGGGATTATGGTACTGAGTCAATACGTGGCACCAGCCTACGCGGCGCAACTTTTTAGCGCTGACCAGCTGCCCCCACCAGGACAGCACGCGGCTGGTACCGGCTACCTGCTTAAAGAGCGGGTCTCGCGAGTCGCCGACTTTTTGAATGCTTTGAAAACCGTGGCTAGCGGCGGGGTAGTAGTAGATCCGGAAGTGGCAGTGAAGCTGGTGCGGGAGCGGGGCTCCGCCCTCGCCAGCCTTACTGCCCGGGAAAATGAAGTCTTAGGGCTGATGGCGCAAGGTTTATCCAATGAGGAAATCGCGAAGAAACTATTCCTCTCGGGAGCCTCAGTGGCAAAACATATCGCCAATGTGTTTATGAAACTGGGGCTGACTCCCGATGAACCCAATCGCCGGGTGCGAGCCGTCCTCGCCTATCTCACCGCCACCGGTTTGCAGTCCTAAGATTTCCCCGTCATATTTCCGGGAAAGATGCTTATTATTACGGGGTAGCAACTAGAAAGTGATTTGAAAATGGAAATACCAAATCGAGTGTTTGCGCATCGGGGCTTAAATACTCTAGCCCCCGAGAATACGATGGCGGCTTTCCGTAAAGTTGTGGAGCATGGTCTGAACTGGATTGAAACCGATGTGGATATTTTGGGGGATGGAACCGCAATTATCTGCCATGACACCACTTTGGATCGCACCACCAATAAATCGGGAGGCTACTACGGGCTCACCGCGGCAGACCTGGCTGCCATTGATGCCGGTAGTTGGTTTAGTCCCGAATTTGCAGGGGAGAAAATTCCGACCCTGCACCAACTGGTTGATTTTATGAACGAGACCGGGCTAAACGCCAATATTGAAATTAAATCTAATGAAGCGGGCGCGGATATGACCCGCCAGCTGATCCGCGCGGTAATTAAAGAACTGAACCGGCTGAACGGCCCGGAAGTGATTGTTTCTTGCTTTAACCACGTATTACTTTCAGAATTTCATGCTTTGGCACCGGAAATTCCGCTGGGTTGCCTTTATGAAACCTGCGCTCTATATGATGACTGGCGCTCGGTATTAGAGCTGGTGGGCGCCAGTTATATTCACCCCGAAGATACCGGTGTGACGCGCGAAAAAGTGCGTGCCTTCCGGGATGCCGGATTTGGAGTCAACGTGTGGACGGTTAACTCCCCGGCGCGGGCCAATGAACTATTCAATTGGGGCGCGACTGGTGTTTTTACCGATGTGGCTCACACGATTCCCTGCCGTTAGTTAGCTCCAGCCTCCACCCAAACCGGCTCTGGTTCTAGATTTACGTTGAACTTGGCTTTTACTTTTTCTTGGACTGCGCGCGCTAGCTCCACGATGTCGCGAGAAGTGGCATGATCGCGGTTGGTAAGTGCCAAGACATGCTTGGAAGAAAGCGTAGCCCGCGGAGATCCTTGCGCTTGATTTGCAGTGGGGAGGGCGAATCCTCTAGTAAATCCCGCGTGCGAAATTAGCCAGGCGGCAGAGGTTTTGACTTGTCCCTCCACCTGGGGAGCCTCGCCAGTCACCGAGTTGCGCAGCTGCAGATTAAACACCGGGAAACGCGGCGCCTGAGGAGGAAGCTGCTCGGCATCCTCGGTCGAAATAATCGGGTTAGTAAAGAAAGATCCGCAGGAACGAGTATCCGGATCCGTGGGATCTAGCACCATCCCTTTAGAGCGCCGCAGCTCCAAAACGGCCTGACGCACCTCGCGCATATCGGCACGTTCTCCCAACTTAACTCCTAATTTATCGGCCAGCTGTTGGTATTCGATGGGCGCAGACAGGGAAGCATGAGCCAACTGAAAATCTGCCGCTAGCATCACGTAACGTCCGGTGTAACCCCAGGTGCGTCCCCCTCCGGCCTCCTTATCATGCAAAGAACGTTTAATAATCGAGGTGCGATAGCCGAGCTGTAAATCCCCGACTGGTAAAATCCGGACACCATCACGAAGCCGATCGAAAACCCGCACCGTAGAGAGGGTTTCGGCGACCTCATGTCCATAGGCTCCGATATTTTGCACCGGAGCTGCCCCCACCGTGCCGGGGATACCCGAAAGCGCCTCTAAACCCATCTGGTCTTCATCGATGCAGGCACATACGAACTCATCCCAGGCTTGCCCGGCAGGTGCGCTCACTAGAGCGCCCCCGCAGGCGGTATCTTCACTTACGGTTACTCCACTGCGCAGGTCCTGTACCACCACCAGGTTGGATAGATCTTCTCCGCATAGCACATTGGAGCCTCCGCCCAGCACTAGCAGTTTTTCCCCCGCGCGGTCTGCTTCCCGTACCGCTGTTACCAGTTCCTCCTCCGTGTCTACCTGGTAAAATGCTTTTGGGCTCCCGCCAGTGCCGATAGTGGTCATATCCCTTAAAGCGGGAGTGGTATCGCCCGGAGCCATAGAACCGGTATTTGCGGCGTTTCGGTACCAGGCAGGAACGGGATTGGTAGGTTCGTGATCAGTTCGGGGGGCAACCCACTCGCAAGAGTCGGTGAAATCGGTTTTTACCATATTTATATTCTAGGGCTTTGCCAGTGCCCACACTCTTTCTGCGACCCCCTTATCGCAAACCAAATCGGTGGCTACCCCGGCATTAAGGGCTCCCAACAGAGATTGAGCTTTGGCTTTACCAGCAACGACGCAAAAACGACGAGGAATGCGGCGCAGTTGATCGGGACTGGGACCGGTGGCACGTTTATTTATGGCAATGTCATTCCAAGTGCCATCTGGCCTGATTAGTACGGTGCAAACGTCCCCGACCACTTTATCGAGTGCCAATTTATTTAACTCGCTGCGCGAGAGATATCCGGCTGCATACACATGGGAGGGAATTTCGGCTCGCAGTGCCCCCACACTAAATACCGCCAAGGTACATTTTTCTTGCCAGTTAAGCACGCGGCGTACCGCGCCCTCGCGCCATAGTGCCTCTTTGGTTTGGGGATCATCAAAAAAAGCGGGTACCGGGAACTGCACAATATTTGCTTTCCACTGGTATGCCATGCGCG
>OBZZ01000567.1_pt1 | contig 17864 bp, 21 predicted proteins | sample 1501451 | NCBI WGS metagenome assembly OBZZ01 (sample SAMEA2580274, study PRJEB22360) | human gut metagenome | biome: human gut; feature: human-associated habitat; material: faeces | place: Denmark | collected 2008/2010
GCGGAGGTAACTTAAAATTGGTGCGCGAAACCTGGTGCAGTTCTTCACCTTGCAACGTGACCACATCCAAATCCAGTAAGTCGCAAAAACGTTGTTGCTGCTCAAATCCGATCATTCGACGCTTTAAACTAACCGGGTCCATGTGCACCGCCAAGTATGCTTCAGGGCCAGTCGGTAACGATTCGATTTGCATGCCTTGCACGTTTGGTTGTAATTGATCCTGCAAGGCTTGCATCGCAGCTGTAAACACTGTAACGACGCGTTTTCCGGTTTTGACCGGTCCCGGAATCCGCAACGTCACGTGTAATAGCGTCGTGTCCGGATTTGCCTTTAACCAGTCATACTCCTTGGTCATACGCGCATCTTTGGCGGCCAACATTTGCCCTAAGTCAACTTGGGGGCCATCCAAAACTGACAATTTAAACATTGTGCACCACATCGATTAAGGTACCATCACGATATTCAATCAAAGCAACCACCTTGTCGCCATATTGAATAGGTGCAGGTGTGCCCGTGATCTCATAGGCCATGTTCTTGAGTGCTTCAATCGAAAATTGTGGCACCTTCAAATCCTTAAACATTTCAATCAAGTCTGGCCGGGCTGGGTTAATGGCCACGCCCACTTCCGTCACAACAACATCAACACTGGCTCCTGGGGTCACAACGGTATTCACATTTTCGACAATCGTTGGGATGCGTCCACGAACCAGCGGCGCAATGACCATGCTCATTTTGCAGGCGGCACTCGTGTCACTGTGGCCACCGGATGCGCCGCGGATCACACCATCGGAACCGGTAATCACATTGACGTTAAAGTCCGTGTCGATTTCCAACGCTGATAAAATAGCGATATCAAGCTGATTAATGACCGCGCCTTTGCTCAACGGTGACGCGTACATGTTGGCATCAATTTCATAGTGATCAGCATTTTCACCAAGCGAGACTGCGGATGGGTGATCGAAGTCCTGCACGTCAATCACTTTTTCAACGAGCCCCTCTTTCAACAATTCAACCATGGAGTTGGTAATCCCGCCCAAGGCAAAACTTGCTTTGATATTTTGCTGCAATATCGCCTCACGCAAGAAGCGGGCTACGGCCAACGAAGAGCCGCCTGTACCGGTTTGGAAGGAAAAGCCATCTTTGAAGTAAGCAGATTTCGTGATCACTTCAGCTGCATATTCGGCAATCTTTAATTCCTTAGGGTTCTTCGTAAAGCGGGTGGCACCTTTAGCAATACCGGTCGGGTCGCCAATCGCATCTACTTGGACCACATAGTCGACATCTGTTTGGGGAATACTGATCGGCGTGTTGGGATATGGCATTAGGCTGTCGGTAATGGCAACCACTTGATCGGCATACTTGGCATCAATCATGGCATAGCCTAAGGAACCGCAAGTCGCTTTGCCTTTGGTACCGTTAATATTACCGTATTCATCACTACTTGGTGCGCCCAAGAACGCCACATCGATATGAATATCGCCACGAGCAATAGCGCGAGCCCGTCCGCCGTGAGAACGAATGACAACCGGGTTTTGCATGATTCCGCTTGAAATAGCCGCGCCAACTTTATCCCGCAAACCGGAGCTGGTGATGTTGGTAACCACACCATTTTTAATGTGTTCAATCAGCGGTTCATGAACATTGGCAATTGAACTAGGGGCGATCGACAGGTTTTTGATCCCCATTTTAGCGATTTCAGCCAGGACCATATTCATCACATAGTCACCTTCACGAAAATGATGGTGAAACGAAATGGTCATTCCGTCTTTTAGGCCGGTTGCGACAATGGCATCATGAATTGACGCCACTAGTTTACTGTGATCAGGCTTGACGGGTTTAATGTGGCGCGCATGTTCATCATAAGGTTGAATATTGGCAAACTCGCCACCGTAAACGCCATATTGATCGGCAAACGGCTCCGGGATTTCACGATTAAGCTTATTCTTGACCATCAGTCTACCTCCATTCCTGACGCCTTAGCGAGCGCAATTGTGTATTGGGCACGCTCTACCACTGGCTTGTCAACCATTTGACCATTGACCGAAACCACGCCGGCCCCTTTAGCTTCTGCTTCTTTTAGTCCGGCAACAATTTCCCGAGCCTTTTGAACCTCAGCCAAAGCAGGCGCAAACACACTGTTAATGACCGGAATCTGCCGCGGATTAATCACGGATTTACCATCAAAACCGAGTTGCTTAATCAGCTCGGTTTCATGACGCAGACCTTCTTCGTTGTCAACCTGCGTGTAAACCGTGTCGATTGCGGAAATGCCAGCTTCACGGGCAGCATGCAAAATAAAGTTGCGGGCAAATGACAATTCGGCACCGTCAGCGGAACGATGGGTATGCTGACTGGTTAGATAGTCTTCAGCGCCAAGTGCAATCCCGATCATTCGTGGGGATGCCTGGGCAATTTCCCGAGCATTCAATACCCCTTCTGCCGATTCGATGGCGGCCATCATATGGGTCGTACCGTTTTTGATACCGTACTTTGCTTCAACTGCCGTAATGACCGCATCCACGTCAATAATGTCCTGCGCCGTTTCGGTTTTTGGCAACCGAATCACATTGATACCGCCAAGCACCATTGCCTCAACATCCTGATCGCCGCCTGCATCCAAGGCATTCACCCGGACAACGGTTTCAACGCTGCTGTAATCAAAAGTTTTCAATGCAGAATAGACCAGCATTCGCGCAGTATCTTTTTCTTTTAACGAAACCGAATCTTCAAGGTCAAACATGATGGCGTCTGCACCATAAATCGGCGCATCACGGAGCATGCCCGGATTAGCGCCCGGGACAAACATCATGGTTCTTCTTAATTTATCCATGCGTTGATCTCCTCCCAGTCAAATGTCTTGTTGTCAGCAGCGCGGTAAGCCGCCGCAATGGTGCGTGCTTTGATCGTACAATCCAGTGCACCTTTGTCATTGGCTTCAACCGCAACGTTTTCGATCGCTAGTTTTGCAAGTGTTGCTTTGATGACCGCACGAATTTGTTCGCCAAATTGCTTTTCAACACTGCTTTGCAACTGAATCGTGATACCGTCAGCGGCTGGTGCCAGCGTGATTTGAATATCACTTGACTCCAGTGTCCCAGCCGTACCGGGATGATTAATTTTCATGGGTTGATCGCTCCTTTATTTCTGTATAAACCTCTGGATAAACGAGTTGTTGCACCGTTTTCCAATCCTGTTGTGCAATCGCCGCCCGAACCCGCGTGGCACTGACAACTTCGCCAGCAATCTGCAAGCGCGGAACAACAATCAATTCGATGGTGTCACCAAAAGTGGCGGCTAATTGGCGATTGTAAATAACGGTCACGGGTGACAATGGCTCTTCACCGACATAACGCCGGGTAATGTCTAAAATGGGGGCAATTCGTTGTTTAAAAAGCGCCGCATCCAATCCGGCTTGAGCAGTCGCAATTGCCGCATCCGCCTGATCCTTGAGAAAATAACTCGGAAACGTGGTATTCGACACCATGTAATCAGCGGTTGGCAACACCACGACATTCGCCCAGCGTGAGGCGATTTTTTTTACGAGGCCCAAGCGTTCGGCAGCGGTGAAAAGCGAGCGTTCGGCTGACAGCACAAAGACGTAAACCACGGCATTGTCCCTAGCTGCCTGCTCAATCAGATACGCATGACCGCGGGTAACCGGATTAGCGTTCATCACAATTGCCGCAACCGGCTGTCCTGAGTGCTGATGCTGCTCCAACAATGCCGTGTAGTCAGCAAAATTAGGATAGCCACGTTCGAGCAAAACCACCGTGTCTGTCGCCACTAACTGCTTAAAACCTAACGATTCAAAAAACTTTTTCGTGCTTGGCTTGGTATAGACAAAACTATGCGTGATCGCCTCATCATCCAGCCGATCCAACAGTGCCTGAATAATCTGTGCCAACAGATTTTCGTGCTGAGCATCTGGTGACACCGCAACCTCTTTAATGATATTGCCAGCTAATGAACCGGTTGCTAATAACGCACCATCTTCAAAAATACCAACTGTAAAATCGACGTGTTCATCCGGCGTTAAATCGGCCGCACGTAAAAGCGTTTGCCAAGCCGTTTTTTCTTGCGGATTCAGGTCAAACCAAATACGTTTTAACGTTGCCATCTTATTTCGCCGCTTTATCGGCTGGCGCAAACTTAAGCAGTAATTTGGCCACAATATAGATAATGAACAAAACGATAAACACGCCGCCCATACCGACCAACATCAATTCACCAGCCTGTTCAACTGCTGTGGGATCAAATTTCATGATAGAGACCTCCTAGTAAAGTGAGCGTGAGCTGGCGCGGTTAGGGATCGGAGTGTAAGCGGCCTTGGACGTGATGGCCGGGCTTTGGTCATTGCGACCAAGGTCCTTACACGCAGATCCCTGCGCCAGCGAACGCGTTATAGTAAGCGTGAACCAGCGCGGGTAGACTTCCGCACTTACAAACCACATCAAGCGCCAAAGAATGACAACAATAGCCCACCAGCAATCACTGAGCCAATTTGACCAGAAACATTGGCACCGACTGCATACATTAAGACAAAGTTCTGCGGATCTTCGTCAGTGGCCATTTTCTGAATCACACGACTCGACATCGGAAAGGCTGAAATACCGGCCGCACCGATCATTGGATTGATTTTTTCTTTTCGGAAAAGATTCAACAACTTAGCAAAAAGAACGCCGCCAACCGAATCCATAATGAAGGCAAATAAACCAAACGCAATAATCATCAATGTTTGAATATTTAAGAACTGATCTGCCTGCAATTTAACGGAAATGGTTAAGCCCAAGAGAATGGAGACGATGTTGACCAATTCATTCTGCGCGGTGTTGGAAAGCCGATCCAACACGCCGCATTCCCGCAACAGATTACCAAACATCAAGAAGCCAACCAATGGCAGTGAAATCGGTGCAATGAAGCCAGCGATGACGGTGATGATAATCGGAAACAGAATTTTGGTCGTCTTGGATACGCCTTCTGCCTTATACGTCATCCGAATACGACGTTCATGCTTGGTTGTGACTGCCTTGATGGCCATGGGTTGAATAATCGGCACCAGTGCCATGTACGAATAAGCCGCCACTGTGATGGCCCCCAACAAATTAGGTGCCAACTGGTTTGAGACAAAAATGGATGTCGGACCATCGGCAGCCCCGATGATCCCGATTGAAGCAGCCTCTTTAATGTTGAAGCCGAAGAATACTGCAACAAAAACGGTAGCGAAAATACCAAACTGTGCCGCCGCTCCGAAAAGCAGCATAAACGGATTTTGTAATAACGGGCCAAAGTCAATCATGGCGCCAATCCCAATGAAAATCAGCAATGGGAAAAGTTCGGTGTTAATGCCGGCCTTGAATAAAACATCCAGCACCCCTTCTGCCTTGGTGCCGCCGACAACTTGAGTTAAAACGCCGGTTCCGGGAAAATTCACCAAAATGGCGCCCAGTCCCATCGGAACCAATAAGGTCGGTTCATATTCTTTCTTGATTCCCAGATACATCAGGAGTGCACCGATCAACATCATCGCGATTTGACCTAATGTGATCGTGGTGATTCCGTGAATGAGCGCTTCCATAAGCTTCCTCCTCCCTAAATAATGCTAATAAGACCGTCACCGGAATTGACACTTTGATTTAGCGTTGCGATAATATCGCCCACCGTCCCGGCTTTAGGCGCGACGATTTCGTTTTCCATTTTCATCGCTTCTAATATCATCAAGGGTTGGTTTTCGGTGACTGTATCACCACTTTTAACCAAAATCTTGGTCACCGTGCCTGGCATCGGTGCCGTGACCACTTCACCTTCTCCGCTTGCCGCTGCCGGCGTTGCTGGGGCGGGTGTTGGTGCTGCCGGTGCCGGCGCTGGCGTTTCAGCTACAGGTGTTGGTGCCACAGCCGGTGTCCCGCCGATTTCTTCCATTTCGACCAAATAGGTTTTCCCATCGATCGTTATCTTGAACTTTCTCAACATCTTCTTCAGTCCACCTTTTTCTTAATTGACTTGACCACGTACTGAGCATCGCCATCACCAGCAGCAATCGCACTGGCAATTAAACCCACACGCTTAGCTTCGGGATTTTCAACGTACAGATGTTGCAACACCAGCTTTGCATCAGGTGCCGAATCCGCAGTAACCGCCGCGGCAATTAGGCTGGCAGTTAACTCGGTATTAGGATCAACCTCCAAAAAGTTCGGCACCGTTTCCCATTGTGTTGTTTCGACCGGAGCCGCTACTTTCTTCGTTGTCGGTTCAACCGGTGTCTGCGGCGGCTGCTTTTTACGATGCAACCATCCAAACATAACATCACCTCTTCTCTTAAAGTGAGCGTGAGTCAGCGCGGGTAGAAGTCGGAGTGTAAGTGGCCATTGCGGCTAAGGTCCTTACATGCAGACTTCTGCGCTGATGAACGCGTTATGGTGAGCGTGAGTCAGCCCGCTTGCGAACGCACGTTATTAAATAGCACAACCCGCATAACTTTGATAGATCTATCATACGGGGAAAAGCCAATCACAATTGGCTTTTCGGTGTCTTTTTTTCGGTCAAATGCTATTTTTGCGGCAAGTAAAATGGCACGTGGCCAAAGAGCATGACCGTCACCACAAAGATGGCAAACACGCCTAATGCATATTTTCCGGCTTCGCGTTGCCACTTACCCATATCCAAGCCGGTTAGCCGCAGTAAGAGGTAGATGAAGGCAACCAATGGCGACAATAAGTGGAATGCCTGACCCATTAATGAGGCCAATGCCATTTGCATGTTAGTAAACCCATAGGCACGGCCGGCAGTTGCCAAAACCGGCATAACGCCGAAGTAAAAACCATCATTACTTAGGAAGAATGTCCCTGGCGCCGAAATCAATGCGATCACGAGCCCCCAGAAACCAGCCATGGAATTTGGAATGATCGCGGTAAAACTCTTAGCCAACGCTTCTGCCATCCCAGTTCCCTGAAACAGACCCATGAAGACCCCGGCTGCAAACACCAGAATAACCACTTGCACGGCATCGCCACCATTAGCGCCGATCCGCTTGCTTTGGTCGCCTAACTTAGGATAGTTTGCCATCAATGCGATACAGGTTCCGACCAAGAACAGCAACAATGGCGGCATTGCAATGGCTTTAATAAAGGAACTTGCCACCAACCAGGCAATCAGAACAATCGTCAAAATACCGTTAAACAGGAACATATTCGGGCGGCGAATTTCAGAAACTTCCGGATCCACTACCGATGTCATTTCGTCAATTTCTTCATCGGTTAACTCCCGAACTCCCAAGCGTTTCCGTTCTGCGCGACCCATGTGCGGTGCCACATAGAAGATCACATAAGCCAGTGCCAAAATCATCCCTGGCAACAGGTAGGTCAAAATATCCGCATCAACTTTTAAAACTGCCATTGCCCGTGCAGTTGGCCCACCCCAAGGCAACAGGTTCATGATGGTATTTTGCAGAATAATCAAAACACCCAGGTTCATCATATTCATGTTGAGCTTCTTATAAATCGGAATAAATGCCGAGCAACAAATCAAAGTTGTGGTCGTGCCGTCCCCGTTGAGTGAAACGGCCATCGCAACAATTGCGGTTGCCATCAACACTTTCATCGGGTCGCCTTTTGCAATCTTGATCATGCGTGCCGTAATCGGATCAAACAAACCGGCGTCAAGCATAATGGAAAAATAAAGAATGGCGAATAAGAGCATGATCCCGGTGTTAGCAGTCGTCGTCAGACCTTTTAACACGAAATCACCTATCGTTCCTTTCTTTGCCACGCCAGCCACCATTGCAATAATCGCAAATAATAGCGGGATCATAACCAAGGAAGTAAACGGTGAAAGTTTCTTAGTCATGATGACGTACATGAAGACAATGATCATGGCATAAGCAATGACGGTGAGTAACATAGTCCCAACCTCTTTTCATAAGTTTTTATCGCTGCCCTCATATTACGTGATATTCGTCACTAAATGGCGGTTTTTGCCCGTTTAGAACACGAAAAGAACAATCGTCGTTTGACCGCAAAAATAAATTTCTTCAAAAAGAAAGCGCCCTCATTGGCTTAAAATTCGCTTTTAAGTCAATGAGGACACTTTAGCAAAGGTGTGCAGATTAGTTTGAAAAGAGACTATAATCATTGTTACATAGTTCACATTAGACTAATACAGAAACAAAATTCTGTATCAGTCTACCAGTCCTGGAAGCGTTCTTCTTCCAACTTTTTCAATAACTGGTTGAAATTTTCGCGCGATGGACTATGACTCAGTGTTTCTTCCTGAAGCTCGTTAAACCGCTCTGCTAAGTAGTAAGCGGTCAGATAAAGTGTTAGCTTCCGTTTAACAATTGTTTCCGGATCTTTGTCATCGGGTACCTGGTGCGAACCAACAACAAGATTAGCGAACTGTTTCGGATTTAACCGTAAATCATCCGGCGAATCAGCCTTCATGATATAACCCCCCCTTTTCTTAAGTATGCCTAATACTAACATAAAAAAAGAACGCTTCTTGAGAAAAAACGTTCATTCTCGGTCAACCCGATGTGGGCATTCGGGTTAGGAACTTTGTTAAAATTTTTCCAGTTAGCCAAACCCGACTACCAGTGGGGTAAAAAAGTGCGCCCGCCGTGAATGCTGCTAATGCGTCAATTCGAAAAATAACCGGGTGCGCATCATGGCGCGACCCGACTTGTTTAGCCATGTCAAGATCACTAGACAAATGGACAAAATCACGATTCATCGGCCGCAACCCCTCACTTTCAATCATGATGGCCGCCTGATGGGAAGTCCCATGATACAACCAAGTAGGTGGTTTGCTGGCGGGCATTAGCGGTAAAACCGGAACACTATGACCATATACTGCCCGAATCTTATTACCTTCAAGCGCGAATCGCCGCTTATCGCTTTGACGCATCATAGCAGCCAGTACCTGTCGATCTAAATGCACTTGATAATGCGCATTAAACCGTTGGATCAAGGTGTCCAGATCCACGCGGCCATATGCATCAAGTTTTAAGCCGAGTCTTTCCGGATGATGGCGTAAAATAAAACTGAGAAGCTTACTGATCTTCACAAGTTGTTTGTCCATTGCTACATACCCCATTTTCGCCAAATCCAATGAGACTAAGGAAGGATCACCTTGAAACTTAATTTATCCACTGCACGCATGTCCGATCTTGACGCAATCATGCAAATTGAGCATGCCGGATTCACCCCGCAAGAAGCGGCCAGCCGTAACAGTATGGCGGCGCGCATCACGAACTATCCCGATACCTTTATTGTCGCCCGGGTTGCAAATACCATTGTGGGTTATGTTGTGGGTCCAGCCACTTTCAAGCCTACAATCACAGATGATCTTTTTACGGATAGGCAGCCTAATCAGCCCCCCGCCCCCGACGGGCTTAATCAGCCCGCAGCCCCTTACCTTGCGATTCTCAGCCTAGCCGTGGCCCAAAACATGCAACATCATGGGATCGGCCGCCAACTACTAACTAAGCTGACTCAAGTTGCTCAAATGCAAAAACGCACTGCGCTCACTTTAACCTGCCTATCACGTCTTATCCCTTTTTATGAGCATGTCGGGTTTCATAATGACGGCCTTGCCGCTTCCACCCATGCCGGTGAAGTCTGGTTCAATATGTCAAAACCAGTCAAGCCCGTCGCAAAAATCTAGGTTGCTAACTTTGATGCAGATGCTGTCGCAAAACCGGTGCTGTTTCGTTGACTAAAAAAAGCGACCCGTCAGCCTGTGCCGGCAAACTAGCACCCAAATCGCCTAAGTCAAACGGCTCAAAACCAATTGCCCAGATTAACGCCGCCACTCGCTTCTTAGCCTGAGGATCGTCACCGGCATAAGGCAGTGCAATGCGATCCACTGATTGATTGGGACGTGCCAGCTGCGCAAATACCGCCATTTCAATTGAATTAAAGGCTTTGACGACACGGTGTGAATGAAAATGCTCCGCGACCATTTGTGACGTTGCTTTTTGATGACATTCAATCTCGGGAATCCGTTCATCCCGATCCGGAAAGTAATTGGTTGCATCCACAATAATCGGATCATTTCCGGTTGGTAACGGTAACGCTTTGATCGCAAAAAACGGCACCGCCAACACGACTAAATCCTGCGCCTCTGCCTGCTCAACTGTACCTGCTACTGCCCCCAAAACGCGTGCCAAATCATCTAATGCATCCACCGAACCGCGATGAGCCAGCACGACGGTATTCCCCGCCCGCACAAAAAGCTGCGTCAAAACCTGACCAACATCACCTGCACCAATCATCCCGATTTTCATTCATCATCACACACCTTCATTATTCATTAATTATATCGCGCCATTGCTTTTTGAGGCAAATAAGCTTTTATATCCTTGTTATACGTGCACATATTACATCTTTTATAATTATTTAATTTAGCAGACAAACGGGGCCAGTTGTCTCTTTTCCACTATTATGGTTTACAAACTAGTCAAGTCGGTTTAAACTACTAGTATGTAAAACATGCTAGTCGAAAGGAAGCGATGCACGTGGCAGCCGATGCGAACAGTCAGATGCTAAAAGGAATTTTACAAGGGTGCTTGCTTATTTTACTGGCGCGAAAAGAACAATATGGTTATGCCATCAGTGAATCGCTTGATCTTTTCGGATTTGGCGATGTCCCCAAAGGCACCATCTATCCGTTATTAATGACGATGGAGAAAAAAGGCCTGCTAGTCAGCCATATGCGCCCGTCCCCGGATGGCCCACAGCGCAAATACTATGCCTTGACGCCTTTGGGGGAAACTGCCCGCCAAACTTTTATGGTGCAATGGTCGGAACTTAAGGATCATGTCGAACAGCTCATTGCCGATCGACCGGAGGAATAAAGCAGGTTATAACGCGACAGTACCGCCAGACCTAGGAGGACTTGACGATGAAAAAACAAGATCAAGCGGTCAAGAAGATGATTGCTAAGAACAATGAACTACGTGAGCAGTTAACCAAGGAAAACCGGGACTATTACGAGAATCTGCTGATTTACTTACGAGGAAAATCTTTATTGCGCGATGATTATCAAGTCGAGCAAAACTTGTTAACTATTTTGCAGGACTTAATTGATGCCCAAGCGGATGGGGTTGATGCCATTGCTTATTTTGGAAAAGATCCAGAAGCAATTGCTGATGATTTGCTGAAGACGATTCCGTTCAATCTCACTGACTTTTTCTGGTTTAATTTAAAACTGGTGTTCATGATGATGTTTATTTTTTGGATCCCACAGTTGACTAAACCGGTTATGATTCTTGATATCGGTAATGCACTTCTTTGTGGCATCATTGCTATTGTTGGTAGTTTCATGATTCTTTGGCTACTAGGACATCATGCTTTTACGAAACACCCTCATCTTGAAACGATTGAACTAATAGCGTCTTGGATAATTGTCGCCGCCGTTTTGATTTTCGTATCTTTCTTTGTTAAAACCGGCTGGCAGATTACGCTTCCCTCACAAGTATCACTTGCCGTTATTATATTAGGCTTAGTTATTGCGGTTATTTTTCCGTTCGTTCAGCACCTAAATGAGCTCAACATTTTCTTCTATCTGTATGTTTCGTTCTACTTGGTGTTGGGTCTGCTTCTGCGCCTCCCACAAACTCGGCCTTTTCTAACAGCTAAAGTCAACTTTGGACCATGGAAATGGGGCATTCTTATCGGTATCATACTCGTGTCAATTGCGATTGTGGGCTTCGTTTACTGGTTTTATCAACGCCGCCATCCAGACTAACCGTTGCGTGTGTCGCGTGCCGGTAAGAGAATTCGCGCCAACGGGTTTTCTGGGCCGCAAATTCAGCTACAATAGATGGCATACGTTCCAACTGAAGGAGTGACTATTTTGATCCCTAATGAAACCATCCGGCACCAGCTTCACCACCGCTCGATTCGGCAATTTAAACCGGAACGGCTTAGCCAACAAACGATCCGCACATTGCTGGACGTCGCTCAGCATACAGCAAGTTCCATGTATCTGCAGTTATTTTCGGTTATTCATATTCTTGACCCGCAAATCCGGGCTAAAATTGCCGAGATTAGTACGCAAGCGTATTTAAACGGTCATGGTGAGTTATTCATTTTCATTGCTGATTTGAATCGCGTTGCCACCTTGACCGCCGCTGCCAATCACCCGCTTGATCGCGTTGGACGGATGGACAAGTTTCTCCAGGCAAGCGCCGATGCCACCTTGGCACTGCAAAATATGGCAGTGGCCGCTGAAAGCCTGGGCCTTGGAACCGTCACGCTAGGCAGTATTCAAAATGATGCCCAAGCCATGATCGATTTATTGCATCTGCCGAAGTACACATTTCCATTGTTAGGCTTAGCAGTTGGCTTGCCGGCTGACCAGCCAGACGAAAAACCGCGCATGCCTCAGTCGCTGGTTGCTTTCACCAATCATTATGGTGAACCGGCACCAAAAGCGGCTGCACTGAGCGACTATGATCAAACAGTTCATAATTATTACGCCACCCGTCATGGTTCCCATCGTGAGGAGACCTACACCGACCTCGCAGTGAGTGCCGGAAGCTATACCCCGGCCAAACGCGCTGATTTATTTGATGTGATGCGTCATCAAGGCTTCTTCCCTGAAAGCTAACCGTTTGTTTTTCTTTTTGGTTCACACCTATATTGTCCAAAATACTAACCGTTTGATGAGGTGATCAAGCGGTTATTTTTGTGTCTTTTGTTGAGCATTTAAAATGGATAAAGAATTATTGACCCACCAGTCAATTTCTTGTTGACTGGTGGGTCAATGGCGACTATACTTCGGTTGAAATGAGCGATGATTGACTACTGTAACGAAAACATCGGCTCTCGGTTCGGTCAACGACTTGGTATCCGCACGCACCATACCGTAGAAACACGCGCTGACTCACGCTCACTTTACTTAGGAGGTTAGTCATGACAACAAATGTTATCGAACTTGACCATATTCAAAAAAGATTTGGTAAGTTTGAAGCTTTAAAAGATGTCAGTTTTACGTTGGCGTCAGGCCAGGTTTTAGGCTTTTTAGGGCCGAATGGTGCTGGCAAGTCGACAACGATTCGGATTATTTTGGGCTTACTAAAGAAAACCAGTGGCTCGGTCACCGTGTTTGGCAAAGACGCTTGGCATGATGACGCTGCGATTCATCCGCGGATTGCTTACATCCCAGGCGATGTTTATCTGTGGCCGAATTTGTCTGGCGGCGAAATCATTGACTTGTTACTACGCTTAAACGGACGCACCCATAATCAAAAAACCGATGAACTGATGCAACGATTCGAATTTGATCCGAAAAAAAAGCCCGTACCTACTCAAAAGGTAACCGCCAAAAAGTTGCGCTCATCGCCGCCTTGTCACAAGACGCGGATCTTTATATTTTCGATGAGCCAACGTCAGGGCTGGATCCGTTGAACGAGCAAACTTTTCAACAAGAAGTGCTTAAACTCAAGCAGGCGGGCAAAAGTGTTTTGCTCTCCAGTCACATTCTGTCAGAAGTGGAACGGATGTGTGATTCGATTGTGATTATTCGTGACGGCAGCGTGATTGAAAGTGGCAATCTCGCCCAAATGCAGCATTTATCGCGTTTACGCGTTGAAGTCACGTCGACAACGGCTTTGGATAGTTTGACCCAATCAACCGGTATTCATGAGCTGACCTTTCCAAAGAGCCAGCACACGAAGGCCATTTTCACTGCTGATCGCGATGACCTAAGTGCGATCATGCAAACCTTGGCCAGCCACGCGATCCTTGATTTGCAAGTCACGCCGCCCACTTTGGAAGATCTCTTTATGCGGTATTACGAAAAAGAAGGTGCTGATCATGCGGCACAATAATCGCCATGCTGGTTACCTATTCCAGGCTAATTTGAAACAAAACTTCAAATTTTCTGGCATTTGGCTTGTGATCCTCATCATGATGATCATCAGTGGAGCTGCCAAATTGGAAGCAGCTTTTGCAAACGGCACAGCTGGGGCGAAGGATATCGTCAAAATGCTGCAAGCACCAGGCATGGCGGCGATGTTTGGTGCCACGCCAAAAGTTGCCACCTATAACTCGGCTATTATCTTTGCTGGCGTTATGGTTGTGTTCATGATCATTCTGCAAGCATTGTGGGTCATGCCACTGATGATTCGCGACACGCGCGGGCAGGAAGAAAGCGGCTTGCTGGAAATGGTGCGTGCACGCAATGTTGGCCGCACCGCTGCTGTCACTGCGGCTATTTTTGAATTGATTTTTAGCAGTCTCGTTATGGGACTCACCTACTTGATCAGCTTGCTCGCCATTAAAATGGATGGTGCGACCCTTGCAGGCGACTTGCTATTTGCTTTAGGAATGGTCGTTGCTAATCTGGTTTTCGGCACAATTGCACTGCTATTTGCCCAACTTGCCAATAACAGCCGGACCGCCAGCATGCTGAGTTATATGGTGCTCATGATCGCCTATCTCATGCGGCTTGTCACCGATATCAACCATCAACAGCTGACCTGGCTTTCACCAATCGGCTGGTTTGAAAAAGCCAACTTTTATACCGACAACAACCCTGTACCCCTGCTTTTAGGGCTTATCGTCAGCGCACTGCTTGCAGGCGTGGCCGTCATGATCGCCCAAACACGGGATCTTGGCACGGGGATCATTGCTGAAAACGGTGGCCGTCCTCGAGCGGCAAACTGGCTGCGCTCCATGCCTGCTTTGGTTTGGCGCACCGAACGCGGCTTGTTGGCTGGCTGGTTAGTCGGAGCCGTTGTTTTTGGCGGCGTGATGGGCAGCGTGCTCGGTGGCGTAGGTGATATTCTGAAAACCAATCCGATTTATCGAAAACTTTTGGATGTCAGCCAAATTAACGCTGCCAATCAAACCATGGTGCTTTCGTTTTTGGCGATGTACATGGGCATTTTTGTGGCCTTGGCGGTGACAGCGGGCGTTCAGATTGCCTTTCGACTCAAACATGACGATCAGCACGGCTATCTCAGCATCATTCACGCCGAAAAGCCAACCCGCATTTTAATCAGCGCCAGTTACAATGGCATGGCCTTGTTAGCCGGCGTTTTGGTGCTGACAGTTGGCTTACTCGCCTTGTTTTTCACCGGCAATCAGGTGCTGAGTCATCCGCTGCCGGCGAAGTACCTTGGTCGACTCTTTATTGGTGGCATTCCAGCTGTCTTGGCTTTCATTGCGTTAGGTATCGCCTTGTCTGGTTTATGGCCGCGCCTGAGCAGTCTTTTCTGGTTATATATGGGTGCCGGGCTGATTGTGCAAGTCTTCCGCGGCTTATTCGATTTGCCCAAACACGCCGCCGACTTTACGCCATTTGGCTGGATTGCCGATGTCCCACTCAAAACCCTGGCCCAACCATGGCTGCCCGTGATGCTCATTAGCGCCATTATCCTAGTTATATTGGGAATGGCCGGTTACCGCAGACAGGACTTGAGCGTATGAAAGATGTCGTCAATGATCCGCAAAAAGTCACCCGAATTCTCGCAACGGCTACCACCGCTTTTGGCCAACAAGGCTTTGCTAAAACCAAAACCGATGATATTGCCGCAACGGCTGGTGTCTCTAAAGGCCTTATCTTTCACTACTTCGGTAACAAACAAGACCTTTACCTAGATACTTTTAAAACCGCGTATCATCGCATTTATGATCATATGGACCCCCATAAATGGCAGGACGCACCGGGACTAGCGACGATGATGACACAAGCCGTTAAATACGAGATGCAACTGCAGCTGAAATTTCCGGACGAATATCGCCTCATGATGCAGGCTTATGCCGACTTACCGCATTTTCCTAAACCCTTACAGCAACAAATCCAGCAAGAAACCCAGGCAATTTCGGCTGAAGCCAACCGCATTTTCCGCCAAAAAATCGAGCAACTTCCGCGCCGGGATGGTGTTTCGGTTGCTGACATTTTTAGTGTGGTTTCCGCCGTCATTGCCCAGCAAACGGCTACCACTACCCGGATGATTGCAACCGGCCATTACCGCAACTTTGATGATTTACAGGTTGTCGTGGACCAGATGGATCGTCAGTTAAAGATTATCGAGCATGGTTTTTTACCTGATTGATAGGAAAGTCGGTTTAGCTTCTGATTGTTATCATTTCGCATCGAATGCCCGCATTCAAACCTTGCAAACCAAGTCACCCACAAAAAAGCTCTGGCACGCCGCTACCGCACAAAAGCTAGCGAGTTGCCTGAGTTTTTTTACCTGTTTAACTAATCCTGACTTTTAGTAGCTTTAAAGAGTCGCAGATACAACCCAAAATTAACCAACCCAATCAGAAGCAACAAGCCAAATGCCAGCTGACTGCCGATCCCGACGTTTTGGGCGTGGGTTAAACCCGGAACGGTGACGGCGGACATCATGCCGGCCAAGACCGTGGTGCCGATTGAACCGGTGACTTGTTGGCCGGTACTATACAGCGCATTGGCGTCGCTTTGATACTGATGTGCCATCACCTTCAGTCCATAAGCCGTGCTGTTACCAAATGCCATCGAGCGGCCAATGGCAAAAATCAGGTACAGCACCGTAACCCATAGCACGCTAATATGCCGCCCCCAAATCGTAAAGCCCATCATGCCCAGTGTAAACAAACTATTGCCTAACAAGAGTGGCAGCCGTCCGCCAAAATGATCCAGCATCCACCCATACACTGGCTGGCCAAGTCCATTAAACACACTACCAGGCAACAAGATTAATCCACCGACAAACGCGCTGGCCCCATCCACGGTTTGCACGTAATTAGGCAGCAAGAAGTTAATACCGACATTGGAAAACTGCAATAAGATGTAAGGCAAAAAGCTATACAGGAAGCCTTCGTCATGGAAAACATCCAGCTTAAACAGAGCTTTAGCGTGATGCTTTGACAGCCACAGGAAAACCAGTATGGCAACCACCACCACAAGACCGGCCACACCGGCCAGCGCCCACGTTCGATCACTCACCCCATTCAAGCCGACCGTCAGACTGATCAGCGCCACCCCTAGCGCAGCAAACCGCAACCAGTCAAACGCGAATGCGGAAGTAGGCGTGTACTGCTTAATCCGCCCTTGTCCTAAAATTAATAACAATAAGGCAAACGGCAGCGTACTCCAGAAAATCATGCGCCAGTCAAAAAAGTTAGCAACTGCACCGCCAAAAGTTGGCCCCAAAGCCGGTCCGATGAGAATGATTAAATTAGCAACGCCCATATACGTCCCTAACTTGCTGGTCGGCACCGTGTCCAAAATAATATTCACCATCAGCGGTCCGCACAAGCCAACACAACCCGCCTGCACCAATCGTCCGATCAGCAACACCCAGAACACCGGCGCCAGAGCACACATCAAATCGCCAATAATAAAAAGCAATGCCGCGGTGATAAACAATTGGCGATTGGTAAAGCGGCGTTTCATATACGCTGAACTAAGCATGACCAAAGCGGCCGCTAACAAATAACCGGATGTCACCCACTGCACGGTTGTCAACGACACATGAAAGTCATGCATCAACGTTGGAAATGTGACATTCATCGAAGTTTCCGTCAAAACGCCAAAAAAAGACATTAAGGCGACGATAGTGATGACGAATAAGGCGTGGCGAGTGTTCTGTTCTTTTGCTTCAATGGTTGTTTTTGTCATGATCGACCCTTCTGTATACGACTGCCGGCCCGTTAGCAAACCCTGCTGGCAATTGCGTTATAGTTTCATGATAGGCCGGATTATTTTCAGTAACAACATTGAATTTCGGCTTGATTGGTGAAAATTCTGCTTTTTGATTGCGGGTTGCGATGAAAACCATTTGTGAAATGAGGTAAGATAAGGATACTTGATACAAATATTTTTATGGTTTTCGGTTATATTAATTGTGAGTAAACGTGACTGCGCAGGTT
>OBZZ01000569.1_pt1 | contig 17820 bp, 13 predicted proteins | sample 1501451 | NCBI WGS metagenome assembly OBZZ01 (sample SAMEA2580274, study PRJEB22360) | human gut metagenome | biome: human gut; feature: human-associated habitat; material: faeces | place: Denmark | collected 2008/2010
CTCGGTTCTACTCTAATTAAGTGATTTCCGATACTCCGAGCTGGCTCCGCGGTGGCTGGGGCTGGCGACCGCGCAGCTAGAGTGGTGGGCACCACTGAGCCCGCCACCGCTCCGCCAGCTCTTGCTTTCTATAAAGACCGTGCAAAACAAGATGACTTGTGGGGTATCTAATCAGGCGCAAACTCGTCAGGATATGAAACCGATTACACAATGTGCTATTATACCTTTAAATATACGAGGGGGGAACTTTATGCCAAAAACAACGCTAACCGTAACAAGCACAGATTCACAAAATATTGATGATCTAATCGCCGCAGTGACGCAGAAGCTTGATCAAACCGGGTATGGATTCTTGGCAATTGCTTTTGCTCAAGAGCTGGCTTACCACCAAAGTGATGCCGATAAGCTGGCGTTGATCAAGGAATACGTAACAATCCAATAGTTCCCGATTTCCAGTTTTCCCCTATTTCGTGGTACACTGAACATGTGAAAAATTGGAGGGAAGAATATGGTCGCAACCTTTATTTACTGGGCCGTGTTTGCTGTTCTTGCTGCTTGGGGATTGTGGAGTTTGGTTTTCTCATGTGTTTACCTGAGCAACCATGAAAACGGCAACTTATGGTTCTTTGCTATTATCAATGCCATCTTTGGCCTTTTGGGCTGGTTATTCGCATGGATCATGAGTAACACCGCATGGCAGCAATACTGGTTTGCAAGTAAGGTTCAGCCATCTGCATGGTTTACTTACCTGCTGATCGGTTACCTTGTCTTGATTGTCTTACAGGTCGTACTTGGCCGGGAAAAACAAGTCCAGACAGCCTAATCATTGGTTCACGAAACGCAAAAATCGTCACACCTCAAACTCGGGTGTGACGATTTTTATATGCACGCTATTTAGGCATCAACTTGAATTAGACCCTTAAATAGCCCAGCGACAAATTTAGTCGGATCAAAGGCTTGTAAATCATCCATCTTCTCACCTAAGCCGACCAACTTGACCGGAACATGCAACTCGTTGCGGATCGCAAGTACAATGCCCCCCTTGCCAGAACCATCTAGCTTGGTCAAAACGATACCGGTAATTTGGGTTGTTTGATTGAACTCCTTGGCCTGATTCAACGCATTTTGCCCTGTCGTTGCGTCCAGAACCAGCAAGACTTCCTGCGGTGCATCAGGCAACTCGCGAACAATCACCCGCTTGATTTTGTTTAACTCGTTCATTAAGTTGACTTTATTTTGCAAGCGGCCGGCAGTGTCTACCAGCACAACATCATAACCTTCATCTTTAGCCCGTTTAACCCCGTCAAAGACAACTGCGGCTGGATCACCGCCTGGATTCGTTGCCACAACCGGCACTTCAACCCGGCGGCCCCATTCCTGCAACTGTTGGATGGCACCGGCACGAAAAGTATCAGCAGCCACTAACAAAACGCGTTTGCCTTCTTCTTTGAGTTGATGGGCCAGTTTGCCGACTGTTGTGGTTTTACCCGCACCGTTGACACCGACAAATAGGAAAACGGTTGGCCCTTCTTCGGCAAAATGCAGCTGATTGTCCTCACCTTTGCCTGCTTCACCATACATATCGACCAACTTTTCAACGATCACCCGTGAAACCGCCTTAGGATCCTTAGCATTTTTGAGTTTCACTTCTTCGCGCAACTCATCACTAAGCCGCACCGCCGTTTCAAACCCGACATCGGATTCGATCAGCATTTCTTCAAGATCATCGAAAAAATCTTCATCAACCGTTCGAAAATTGGCAAACAGTGCATTCAGCTTTTCACCAAAACTACTACGGCTTTTTTCCAGGCCTTCATCATATTTATTTTCTTCAGGCGTTTCCGGTTCAGTACCGGTGAACGCTTTTTTAATCGCATCAAAAAGTCCCATTAACTTGTCGCCTCTTTCTGTGATTGGTCCAAACTAACGGCCATAATTCGACTTACACCCGACTCCTGCATGGTCACCCCATATAAGACATTGGCTGCAACCATCGTACCATGACGGTGAGTAATGACAATAAACTGAGTTGCACTGGCATAATGGCGTAAAAATTCGCCAAACCGGTTCACATTAACGTCATCCAGTGAGGCTTCAACTTCATCCAGAATGGAAAATGGCACTGGCCGCACTTTGAGAATCGCAAATAACAACACAATTGCCGTCAATGCCCGTTCGCCTCCAGACAACAGCGACAGGCGGGTTAACTTCTTGCCAGGCGGCTGTGCAGAAATCTCAATGCCCGTCGTCAACAGATCATCCGGATTGGTCAGGCTCAAATGCGCGTGACCGCCACCAAACATCTGCGGGAAGATAGCTTCAAATGCACTATTTGTCTGATCAAACATGGCTTTGAATCTGGTTTTGACCGTTTCATCCAATTCATGCATCGTAGCAACTAGCTGTTGTTTAGCCGCTAAAAGATCATCCTGCTGCTTGGTGAGAAATTCGTACCGGTCATTAACTTCTTTAAATTGGTCAATCGCATTTAAATTAACCGGACCTAATTCATCTATCCCTCGCTTCAACAGTTTCAATTTGCTCTTTAACTCAGGAATCGGGGCATGATCCGCCGCAACTGCTGCTTTAGCTGCTTCATAGGTTAACTGATAGTCTTCAGCCAAAGTATTCAGCCGCGAATCCAGTCCCAGTTTCACGCGATTAAGCGCCACTGCTTGCTGTTCAGAGGTTGCCATCGCCTGATGCTGCTGATCATAAGTGGTCGTGATCCTGGCTGAAATGTCGCTTAATTTTCCGCGATTAGCCGCTTTTTCCTGCGTCAACTTAGTTTGATCGGCTTTAAGCTGCGTCAGTTCTTTTTTCAAGCTGGCAATCGTCGCGGTCCGGCTTTCCTTTTCTGCGGCAGTTTCCTTGGCGGTTGCCGTAATGTGCGCAATTCGTTGTTGAAGCTCAGTTGACTGGGTTTGCGCATCGGTCGCTTGCGCCTGCCATTGCTGTTGCTGATCGTGGAGCGTTTGCAGATCATTCGCGATGACGGCTAACTTGGTCTTTAAACCATTAACGGCTGCTGCTTGCTTAGAACTTGAGTCAGCTGCAGCAACAGCGGCTTGCTTAAGCTGATCAATCTTGGCCTGTGCATCGGCAATTTCTTTGGCAATCTTTTGACCTGCTTGATGCAAATCAGCCAACTTGGTACTCAAATCAGCCTGTGCGGTATTGGCCTGTTGCGCGGCTGCCAATTGCCGCTGCGCCTGCCGCAATGTCTCGGCTTGGGCATTATGCTGACTGGCAATGGCGGTGAGATCGGCTGCTAATGCTTGCGCTTGAGCAGTGGCAGTTTGCCAGGCTTCCTGAGCCGCGTTTTCCTGTTTCGTCAAGGTCGTCAAGTCAGCTTGCTTTTGCTTCAAATCTGTAACTAGATCCTGTAATTGCGTTTTGAGATGGCGCGCTTCTTGATTACGCGCCAGTGGTGATGCTTGCCGGCCTTGCTTAACCTGGCCACCCGTCAGCGAGCCGCCTGGGTTTAAAATATCCCCAGCGGTTGTGACGATGCGATACCGATGATGTGTTGTGTTGGCAATGACAATCGCATGTGGCAAGGTGTCCACAATTAACACACTACCCAGCAAGTTCGCCATCACGGCTTTCAAATCAGCTGGATACTGTGCCAGTTGCAACCCTGTTCCTAAAAAGCCGGCTGCACCTTCAACTAACTGCAAAACCGCACTTGGCAATTCCCGCGGCCGCATCACCGCAGCCGGCAGAAAGGTTGCCCGACCAGCGCGTTGTTGTTTCAAAAGACTGATAGCGCGTTGTGCGGCTGCCTCATCACGCGTCACAATGGCCTGTAAATTACTGCCTAACGCTAAATCAAACGCTTGCTGGTAAGCAGATGGCACCTCAAGTAATTCCGCGACCGCTCCGATGACACCTGGTAAGGAAGCTTTATGTTTCAACACTACACGCACACCATTATAAAAACCGGCATAATCTTCATTTAATTCGGACAAGGTTTCATATCGAGCCCGCGCGCGCTGATAAGTCGCCATCTCATCTTGATAAGTCTGCTGCTGATCAGTTCGCACTTTTTGAATTTGTGTCAGCTTGTCTTTGGCTTCTTCTGCCGCCGCTTGTTGTTGATCGACTTTGGTTTGAAGCTGCTGCTGTTGATTCAATAGTGTATTAACTTTGGCTTCCTGATCCTGAGCCTGTTTACTCAGCTCATAAATCCGGCGATCATGAGCGGCATTTTGACTCGCCGCCAGTTGCTGATCTTTTTGTAAAGCGGCCTGCGCATTTTTGTTATCCGCCTGGGCTTTTAACAAATCAATGTAATGATTCTGCACCGTTTCCAATTGCCGATTAATGGCTGCCGGATCTTGGCTGGCTTGCTTTTGTTGGGCCAATTGCGTTTTGAGCTCAAGCTGTTTGGCTTTATGGGCCAGACGTTCTTTCAAATCAGCCAGAGTCGTTGCTGCATTAGCCGACCGTTCACTGGATAAATTAGCCTCACCGCTGAGATTCTCCAGTTTCATCGAACGACTTAAGACTTGATCATTAAGGTGGTTCAGCTGTTCTTCATACTGGTGATCAACCGCACTCAGCTGTTCGGATTGATGCTCCAAGTCCTTAACCTTAGCCGTCAACGCCGCAATTGTTGCTTTGGTAACCTTGGCCTCACCTTGTGTTTTCTCCTGTTCAGCCGCCAGCTGCTCAATTTCAAGTGCCAACAAGGTTTGATGGATTCGGTGATAATCACCTGATTGCTGTTGGTAATCCTTGGCCAACGAGGCTTGTTCCCGCAACGGTTCAACCTGATGTTTCAACTCGACAATAATATCGTTGATCCGCGCCAGATTGTCATCGTTGTTAGCTAACTCGCGCTCTGCTTTGGTTTTTTGCTGCTTATATTTATAAACGCCAGCGGCTTCTTCAATGATGCCCCGGCGTTCTTCTGGTTTGCTATTAAAAATGGCTTCAACCCGGCCTTGCGAAATAAATGAAAAACTTTCGCGTCCCAAGCCGGAATCCATAAACAGATCCACAATGTCTTTCAGGCGCACATCCTGGTTATTTAATAAAAACTCCGAAGTGCCGTCGCGGTATAGTCGCCGCGTCACTGAAACTTCTGCCGGTTGATTTTTAAGATAACCGTCACTGTTGTCAAAAGTCATTGTGACTGCTGCCCGATTTAAAGCAGGCCGACTATCCGTACCTGCAAAGATAACATCACCCATTCGTTCGCCTCGCAAACTCTTGGCACTCTGTTCACCCAGCGCCCAGCGAATCGCCTCGGTGATGTTACTTTTTCCGCTTCCATTTGGCCCGACAATTCCGGTTAAGCCGGAAACAAAATCAATTTCGGTTTTATCTGCAAATGATTTGAAGCCATTAATGATCAAACGCTTTAATTCCATGATGACTCCATTCTAAATCTTACTTTTTAAGACGGGCCAAAGCCGCCTTAGCTGCAGCTTGTTCCGCTGCTTTTTTGTTCTTGCCAAACCCGGTGCCCAAAACGCGGCCTTCAACTTCAACATCAACGTGAAATTGACGCTCATGCGCGGGTCCTTTTTCGTCTAACAGGTGATAAACAATCGCGACATCACCATTTTGCTGCAAGGTCTCCTGCAAGGCCGTTTTATGATCCTGATCAGCCGAAAACTCACCCGCATCGATTTTAGGGAAAATAATCTGCTTGGCAAACTTAATATTAGCTTCTCGTCCTTGATCGAGATACAAGGCACCGTTAAAAGCTTCAAACAAATCCTCAAGCAGCGTCAACCGTTGTCGGGCACCGGCTTTTTCCTCGCCTTTACCTAATTTAATATAACGATCAAAATGAGCTTCTTTTGAAAAAGCAGAAAATGCCGCGGTTTGCACTGCTGCTGCCCGGATTCGGGTCAAATCGCCTTCCGGTTTATCCGGAAATTTGCGGTATAAATAGTCTGAAACCGTTAATTCGAGCACGGCATCACCTAAAAATTCAAGTCGTTCGTTATCTTTTAGTCCTAATTCTTTATGTTCATTGACATACGAAGAATGCGTGAATGCTTCATCCAGTAAGCTGAGATCATGAAACTCAATCCCATAGCGTTGACGCAATTCGCTCACAAACTCTGAGGCAACCATGAAGAGCCCTCCTTTTTATCACACGTTCTAATTATACTAGAGCACACCAAAAAAGGCACCTGCGATTATGCAGATGCCTTCTTGTTGAGCCACTAAATCAAGCTATTTGGTTGCTTGATCATTGCTCGTAACACGAATCTTACTCCAGTTCAGGTTGTTATTGGATGCATAATCAACACTGGCATTCTTAACACGCTTATTAACTGGGAAGATTTCCTGACGATAGAGCGTCGGAATAACGAATGCTTCATCATTAGCATATTTCTGCCATGCTTTGAAGGCTTTATTCCGATAACTTGGATCCATCGCCTTTTGACCATCAATGTCGTTTAACAACTGGGTATTCTTTGCTGAAACAAAGCGAGTATAGTTAAACGGTGCCTTTTGTGAGAACAGATCCATTGGTGAAGGATCTGATGACAGGCCCCAAGCAGCTTGATAAACGTCAACACTCTTATCATCTTTTTGAATCTTGTCGTAGAATGAGTTGAACTCAATTGGGCGACCTGTTGTCAACTTAACGCGGAGTCCGATCTTCTTCCATTGCTGGATATAATCCTGTGCTAATGGTTGAGCGGTCGAGCCACCAGCCATGGTTGCAAAGTTAATCGTCAGCTTCTTACCATTCGGATCGGTCCGATAACCATCTTTACCCTTCTTATAACCTGCCTTATCAAGCAAACTGTTTGCTTTCTTGATATTCAGATCATAACCGGTCAGATTGGCATGGGCATCACCAAAGACTGGCGGAATCAACGTTGTCGCGCGGGAACGGGTGCCATTATAGAACTTGGCTGCAACCTGATCGTTGTTCAGCGCATAGCCCATTGCTTGACGAAGACTCTTATTCGCCATCTTGGCTTTAGGATTATAGACATTCTCGCCTTTACTGTCGTCCCATTTACCTAACTTAAAGCCGATATAGGTGTACGCCAAATCCTGACGGCCGAGATTCTTATATCCGCTGATGTTCTTCCAATCATTATAAGTATCAGATGGCATACTGTATGCAATATCATACTTATGATTCTTCAAAGCTGATGTAATCGAAGCTGAAGAAACGTTCTCGAACGTAATCTTGTCAAGGCTTGGCTTACCACGCCAATAATAAGGGTTCGGTGTATATTGAACACTTTGTCCCGCCACGACCTTGCTCATCTTATAAGGGCCAAAGAAGAGTGGCTGCTTACGGATCTTATCGCTCGACTCTAACTTATCAAATGCAACGTCATGAAAGTAGTGATACGGAGCAGCACTTTCAAGGAAGTAGCCATTACCGGAAGTATTAAACGATGGCTTCATTGCCTTGAAATGGATCACCATGGTGTTACCATTATCACCTTTTGGCATGGTTAAACCAGAAATAGTATCTGATTTGCCTTCGTGATACTCGGTTAAGCCCTCAATATTCTGCAATGACTCAGTATAGCGCTGACTCTTAGTCCCTTTATTGGCCATGATCTCGTAAGCATAAACCAAGTCACGGGCAACAACCGGTTGACCATCGGACCACTTGACATTCGGTTTGATAGTGACAGTGATCGTTTTGGCATTATTATCCTGCTTTAATGTCGCCGCCCCACTATTGTTAAACTTAAACTTACTGTTGTAACCAAATAATGATTCAGCTGCAGGACTCATATATGAGTTGTCATATTGATCAGTGTAGAGCTCTTCGTTGAAAACCCCCTTAAATGGTGAGTCATCAACCACCGCCACATTGACATTGCCGCCTTTGACAGCCTTTGCAGTGTTGTTGTAAGCAATAGGAAACTTCACAGCCTTATTAGTTGTACTTGAACTGGAGTTCGAACTCTTACTGCCACAAGCTACCAAGGTCATCGACAAAGCGGTAGCGAGCGTGATCATTCCGAGCACAGAACGCTTTTTCATACTTTTTCCCCCTTCCGCGTCGTCATCGCGATATGTAAGCGAAGCAACGCTTCATGTGAACTAAATGATAGCATAATTAGAGCAAAATAACCAATGTTTCGCCACATTTTTTTCTTTTTTTCTTCAAAAATAAAGAGGCACTCCAGAAAGTCTGAGTGTCTCTTTGCAAATTTTCAGAAAAAGTTTCAACCTACCCGCGACGTTGCCGTGAGTCGGCTGCCCGACGCAACGCTTGCCCGACAAAATTAATCGACAAGGAAAGTGTCAGTAAAACCAAGACTGCCGGGAACCAAACCCACCAGCGATTAAAAATCAAGTCCGGATTTGAGGCATACCCAATCAACGTCCCAAGACTCGGCGTTTCCATGGGTAAACCAAAGCCCAAGAAAGACAGCGCTGTTTCAATACCGATCGAACTAGCAATCGTTAGTGTCAAATCTGTAATAATCAATGAACTAATGTTGGGCAAAACTCCTGCAAACATGATCTTAAAGTTAGAAGTACCTGACGTCTTGGAGGCCATGACATACTCACTACGCGCCTCGGATAAAACCAAAGATCGCATGAGTCGGGTTGTCGTCATCCAATAAAATGCTGCCATGATAAGGATAATCGAGATCACGTTATATTGCGGAATGATCGTAACCAAGACAATGATAACCAGTAATGACGGAATAATCATCCAGAAATCAACCAAACGCATAATCACTGAATCAATCCAGCCGCCAAAATAACCGGAAATCGTTCCGAGCACAACACCGACAAACTCGATAATCAAAGCGACTGAAATCCCAATAGTAATTGAGTTTCTCGCGGCAAAGAATAAGTAGCGAAACATGTCGCGACCGCCTTCATCAGTTCCCAAAATATAACCGCCAGTGCCCGGTGCCATATACCGATCGAGGATATTAACCTGAGTGGCGCCACCGACATTAAAAAGCAACGAGCCGATAAAGGCAGCCAAAATGATGATGATGGCCAAGAATAGCGAAACAACAGCAACTTTATCTTTGCGGAATTCGTTTAAAATCACCTTGAAATTAGAAGGTGACTGTTCAATCTTGGTGGTATTTGCTGCCACCTCATTCGCATTATTTTGCATAATCTTTCCCCACCTTCTACTCAATCCGGATTCGTGGATCCACAATACTCATGATAATATCTGAAAGCAAATTACCAAGGAGTGTCAGGAACCCAAATAGTAGCACCAGCGAAATGACGACTGGATAGTCACGGCTCGTCATTGATGAAACAAAGAGCTGCCCCATTCCCGGGTAACTGAAGACCGTTTCAAGAATAACGGAACCACCAAGCAGCATCGTGATTTGATTACCCATAAACGCTGCAATCGGTAAGAGCGAATTCCGCAAAATATGTTTGTTGAAGATAACGCGATCCGGAACCCCTTTTGATCGGGCGGTGCGGACAAAATCTTGCCGTGTATTATCAATAACACCCGTCCGCAAATACTGAATCGTACTTGGTGTCGTGATAATACCGGCGACTAATGCCGGTAGAATCATATGGTAGATTCGATCCCAAACGTACCCAAGTGTTCCCGGATTATAAGTGGATGATACGCTACCACCGGTTGGGAACCATTGCAAAAAGAAACCAAAGAAGATAAGGCCTAATAGATAGAAAACAAAAGGTGGTACTGCCATTAAAATAAAGGAACCGATTGAAATAGCCGAATCACGTTTACTGCCTTCATAACGACCAGCAACCACCCCGGCAGGAATTGCGATGACATAAAGAATAATCGTCGACAACAATGCCAACCAGAAAGTATTGGCCGCGCGTTCGCCTATCAGTCCGGTTACCGAACGTTTATAAACAAAACTCTGGCCTAAATCACCATGAAACATATTGCCAATCCACTTAACATATTGAATATACCATGGATCATTTAAACCATATTGTTGTCGCAAAGCTGCCATTTGTGCAGCACTTTGGCCCTGTTGGAAATTACCTGATAACGGATCCCCCGGCATCATCTTCGACAAGACAAAGACTAAGACGCTTAGCAAAATCAACTGCGGGATCATGATTAAGATCCGGCGTAGAATTGTTTTCCACATTAATCATGCACTCCCTTCATGGTTGAATCTGGCAGCGCAACGTAATGTGTATCGGAAATCTTCTGGAGATCCAAAACGCGGCCTTCCTTAGAATAATATTTAGATTCTTCTTCTTTAAAAATCCGTTCAACTTCACGCCGATGCTTCTTATTCTGCTCCCGATCATCAGGATTAACATCTGGAATCGCCGACAGAAGCCGTTGCGTATAAATATGTTGCGGGTGGTTATAGATGTCTTCTCGGGTGCCGATTTCGACAAACCGGCCACGATGCATAATCGCCATCTTTTTACACATGTGCTTAACGACCCCTAAATCATGTGAAATAAACAAGTAAGAAATATTGTATTCTTCCTGGATGCGTTTCATAAAGTTCAACACCTGTGCCTGAACGGATAAATCAAGTGCTGATACCGGTTCATCGGCAATGATCAGCTTGGGATTCGTTGCCATCGCCCGGGCAACACCGATTCGTTGGCGTTGGCCGCCGGAAAACTCATGTGGGTACTTGTATAACGCATCACTTGGCATGCCGACAATGTCCAATAATTCCTGAACACGATGACGCTCTTCATCTTTGGTCAAGTTTTGAAAATTTCGAATTGGTTCGGCAATAATGTCTTCAATGCGCTTACGTGGATTCAGGCTGGATAATGAATCCTGAAAAATCATCTGAACATCTTTATTGTATTGCAAATGCTTGCGCACGCTGCGTTTCGTGATGTCTTCGCCTTTATACATAATCGAGCCTGACGTGACTGGCTCCAATCCCACAATGGCTTTGCCTGTCGTCGATTTACCTGATCCTGATTCACCAATTAAACCATACGTCTCGCCTTGCTCAATATCAAAATCAATGCCATCAACCGCCAAAACATGGTCCGTCACTCGGTTAAAAAAGCCTGAACGAATCGGATAATGGATTTTTAAGTTCCTAACCTCAATCATTGCCATAATTACTCACCTTTTTCAGCTGCTTGGTTGTCATCCGGGAAATAGAAGTCCTTGTAGCAAGTGCACTGAACAAAATGATCAGGTGCAACTTCATGCATGGTCGGATGCTCCTCATGCGCCGATGCGGGAATCCATGGAATCCGCGCAGCAAACCGACAGCCTTCTATTTGCATGTTCTTTAATGATGGCACCACGCCTTGGATTACGTGCAATTCATCGTCATCGGAGTCAGCTTGCGGCATTGACCGTAACAAACTACGCGTATACGGATGGGTGGGATGTTTGAAGACATCCATCACGGAGCCGCTTTCCACGATTTGACCGGCATACATCACCGCGACCCGATCTGCCGTTTCAGCGACAACACCCAAATCATGGGTAATAAGAATAATACCGGAATGCGTCTCACGCTGAATGTCTTCAAGAAGATCCAGAATCTGAGCCTGAATGGTTACATCCAAAGCGGTCGTCGGCTCATCGGCAATCATGATCGGTGGTTTGCAGGCGATCGCAATGGCAATCACAATCCGCTGCCGCATGCCGCCGGATAATTCATGCGGATATGAGCGAGCTGTTCGTTCAGGGTTTGGAATGCCGACCTGATTTAGTAATTCCAGCACGCGTTTTTCACGCGCTTCTTTATTCATCTTAGTATGATAGACCAGTGTTTCTTCGATTTGTTCGCCGATTCGCATCAAGGGATTTAAAGCGGCCAAAGGATCCTGGAAGATCATGCCGATATCTTTACCGCGAATCCGATCGAAAAGCGTTTCGTTTAATCCAACAAGGTTTAGGTTGTTATATAGAATATCACCGGTTACTTTTGTGTTACGTGGGTCATGAAGCCCGATAATGCTGGTTGCTAAAGTGCTTTTCCCGGAACCGGATTCACCCACAATCGCCAAAATCTCATCTTTTCGTAACGTGATACTGACATCATCGACAGCATCATAAAAAGCATTTCCAAGTCTGAATCCAGTGTGCAAATGCTGCACATCCAGTAACAAATCTTCAGGTTTATCCAAGTGAACTCCTCCTTTGCGCCTGTGACGCAAGATTAAAACAAGATGAGATTTTTGAAATAATTGTCTCTAATTATAAAGAAATTATGGTAGTTATGCAAGCCAAAAATGCGATCCTACGCTGTTTGTCTCTAAAATTATTTAGTCCATCCGATCGTCATTTTCGAGAAAATAAAACTGACCACTGAAAAAATAATGGCATAGAGAACCCTCATCCGCTCAATCATAGCAAAAAACCAGCCTGGTTTGAAGCGAATAGGCGGTATGTCTTTTCTTGCGTCCGCAGCTTGCTTACTTTAAAATCACCTCAGACAATTGTGAGAAAGCGTTCATGATGCCGCTTTCAAAAAATGATTACCAAACAGCAGCTGATTCAAGATTGCGAACCCACGCAAAAAAGCCGCCACAATGGCGACTTTTTTGTACGAACTTATTTTTGATGCGCCTTGATATAATCGACGGCATCTTGAACTGTCTTGATATTTTCTGCATCGTCATCCGGAATTTCTGAACCAAAGGCATCCTCTAGTTCCAAAACGAATTCCACAATGTCAATCGAATCTGCATCAAGATCTTCTTTAAAGTTCAAACTCGGGCTGATCTTATCAGGACTTAGTTGAAAGTGATCCTGAATCAAGCCGGCAATCTTTTGATAAATTTCGTCTTCACTCATACTGCTCCTCCATTCATCTGCCAATTCAGTTTACTTGTTTGCTCAAAGAATGTCTACGCTTTCTCAGTAGTTTTCGCTTCGGCAATTTCCGGATGGGCATCAAAGTAATCGGCAACTTTAGCAACAGTGCCGTTTTTAACCATCGTTGCTGTTTGCAATAACGTGTAGTAGACGGTGTCGGCATCAGCAGCGCCATGGGCTTTAATTAACGGTGCTTTGAGACCAAGCAGAACTGCCCCGCCATATGACGAAATATCAAATGTTTTGGCCATGGATTTCAGATTGTTTTTCAGAAACAAGCCGCCTAATTTCCCGGAGACGCCGCCGTCATAAATCGCGTCTTTTAGCATATGCATGACCGTCCGCACGGTACCTTCGATCGCTTTTAAGGTCGCATTCCCAGTAAAGCCATCGGTCACCACCACGTCAGCCGGGCCGTTCAAAATGTTACTGGATTCAACATTCCCGACAAAGTTAATCCCCGGAGCGGCGGCCAAAAGATCATGCGCCTCCTGATGCAACTTATCGCCTTTGTTTGCTTCTGTACCGTTATTAAGCAAGCCAACACGTGGATTAGCCACGCCGCGTACGTCTTTGGCATAGTAGCTACCCATAATGGCGTATTGCAGTAAATGATACGGACGATTTTCGGCATTGGCGCCAACATCGAGCATGACAAAGCCTTTTCCATCGACTGTCGGCAGCGTCGGTAGCAAGCCCGGACGTTCAATGGCGCGGATTCGACCGATGATAAACAGTCCGGCTGCAAGCAGCGCCCCGGTGGAACCGAGTGAAACCATCGCCGCTGCTTCGCCTTGTTTGACTGCCTGAGCTGCCAGCACCATCGAGGCTTGTTTCTTCCGGCGAATGGCGCGCACCGGTTCGTCATCACTGTTGATTTTTTCGGCAGTGTGAATAATCGTTAGCCGATCCTGATTGTGAATCAGCGGCTTAATCTTAGCTTCATCACCGTAAAGCAGGAATTCTAAATTGGCATCATGGTCGCGGGCTTTTTCAACGCCGGCAATCACAACTTCGGGGGCATGATCGCCGCCCATTGCATCTACTGCAATTTTCATGGAGTTTATCGGTCCTTTCGAGTTTAATCCAAACTGCCTTGCATCAAGCGACTCGCAGCTAAGTATGCCGCTAACGGTTGATGCTCCGGTGCCAGCAAGTGAGGATCAGTTTTAAAAATTTTAGCAACAATCTGTTGAGCCGCTTCCAGAGTCGGAAAGTCCCCGACCGGATCGGCCACTTTGAATTCCGGTAAGCCTGATTGCTTATCACCAAAAATATCACCAGAACCGCGCATTTCCAAGTCTTTTTGAGCTAATAAAAAGCCGTCATTGGTCTTGGTCATGATTTGCATTCGTGCAATTCCTTGTTCATTTTTCGGATCGGCAATCAACAAACATTGGGCGGCCTTATTGCCACGCCCTACTCGACCCCTGAGCTGATGCAGTTGGGATAAGCCAAAACGATCAGCGTCAAAAATCGCCATCACCGTTGCGTTCGGCACATCCACGCCCACTTCGACAACGGTTGTGGACACTAACACTGCAATGTCGCCGTGGCTAAAAGCGCGCATAATTTGATCTTTCTCATCCGGCTTCATTTTGCCGTGAAGCAAGGCAACTTGCCCCACATCCCCCACGGCTTTTTGCATATCCGCAAAGAGCTGCTCGGCGTTTTGCAAATCGACTTTTTCAGATTCGGCAATCAGCGGCGTGATGGCAAAAACCTGACTGCCGGCTTGCACCTGACTGCGAATCAGTCGATAAACCTGTCCTACCTGATTCTTACGCAGCCAAGTGGTGGTAATCGGCTTCCGTCCGGCGGGTAGTTCGTCAATCGTTGAAACGTCCATTTCACCATAAGCCGTGATTGCCAAGGTCCGCGGAATTGGCGTCGCTGTCATTGACAAGAGATCCGGCTTTTGCCCTTTCTCCTGCAGAATTTTCCGTTGGTTAACCCCAAAACGGTGCTGTTCATCAATGACAACTAAGCCAAGCGCTTTAAAATCAACGCCTTTTTGAATCAAAGCATGCGTGCCAATGATTAAATTCAAGGTGCCATCGCGCAATTCTGCCAACATTTCCCGCCGTTTTTTTGCCGTGGTCGATCCTGTTAGCAATCCCAACTTGACAGGAAAATCAGCAAATAATGCCTCCAGTTTGGCAAAATGCTGTTCTGCAAGCACTTCAGTGGGTACCATCAGCGCTGCTTGATAGCCCGCAGTCACCGCAGCGTATAAAACGATGGCGGCAACAATGGTTTTCCCGCTACCGACATCTCCTTGTAATAGGCGATTCATGTGATTGGGTCGGCGCATATCGGCACAGATTTCGTTAACCACACGCTTTTGGGCATTCGTCAGCGAAAATGGCAAGGTTGCAATCAACGCCCGCAACGCCTGGTTATCATACGGAATCGCCAGGCCGTTATTGGCATTGTCGTTCAGCTGTTTCAACGCCTGAATCTGTAGCTGAAACAGGAAGAACTCCCGGAAAACACCGCTGCGCCGGGCTGCTTTTGCTTCCTGCGGCGTATCCGGAAAATGCATGCCATGGACCAGTTGTTCGTCAGACATCAGACGATAGTGCGCGCGGATACTAGCCGGAATCAAATCATGGATATTTTGATGATCCCGTGCCCACGCCGCCTTGATTAGCTCCAGCAAGGTGCCCATACGAACATTTTTATTCACCGTATAAATCGCCGCCATTGACGGTTGATCCTGAGACTGAGTCGCCAGAATCTTCATCCCGGTAAGACTGCGCCGCTGAGCATCCCACTTGCCAAAAACTGCCGCTTCATCGCCCATTTGGAACCGATCTTTTAGCCATGGCTGATTATAGAAGGTCACCAAAATCACGCTGCGTTCGACTTGCAATTTAACGTTCACCCGGCTGCGATGCGGACCAAAGCGGCTGATGACCGGATCAGCCACCACGACACCCTTAATCGTCAATTTTTCCTGATCAGCTGCCTCAGCAAGATCTTTGACTTTAAGATCGTCGTAACGAAACGGAAAATAAAAAAGGACGTCGCCCACGGTATGAATACCGAGACTGGCCAATCCTTCTTCTCTTTTTGGCCCTACGCCAGGTAAAACCCGAACCGGATCCGTGAGCGCCATCTTCTACCTCCTTTCGCGTTGATGCCTTGACCTCATCACGGCATGGATCTTCTGTCAGTCTCGTAAAAAAGTGCCCCGCATGCGGGACACCTTGACAAGTGAGGCAAACGCTTTATTCAACCGAAACAAAATAAGGATAAACCGGTTGATCCCCTTGATGAATTTCAAATTCAAGGTCTGGGTGCTGATCGCCCACCGCAGCTGCAATTGCTTTGGCTTCGCTTTGACTGGCATCCGCCCCAACAATAATGGTGACGATTTCACTATCAGCGTTAATCATCTTATTCACCATCGCAATCGCCGCAACTTCACGATTCTGATCGGTCACACTGATCGTTCCATCAATGATACCCATCCAGTCGTGGTTCTTAATAGCAAGTCCATTGATGGTCGTATCCCGAATAGCCTGGGTGATGGAACCACTGACAACATTTGGCAATTGCGCGGTCATTTCACTTTGATTCGTCGCCAAATCGGCATCCGGATTATAGCCAAGCATTGCGGTCATGCCTTGGTTAATCGTCTTACTTTTGACAACGGCTACTTCAACATCTGTGGCGGCCTTGGCTGCGGCTTCAGCGGCCATGAAAATATTACCGTTATTCGGTAGTACGATAACATGTTTGGCATGCGCTGACTTGACCGCATCCAAAATATCATTGGTGCTTGGATTCATGGTCTGACCACCGTTAAGCACATACGTGACGCCTAAACTCTTGAATAGCTCACCAAGCCCCTGTCCGGCTGCAATGGCAACCACGCCCATTTCAGCTAACGGTTGCGTATCGGCCTTAGCATCCAAAGCCCCTTCACGTTCGATGATACTTTCTTGTTGCAAACGCATGTTATCGACTTTGATCTTTAACAGATCGCCAAACTGTTGCCCGTATCGAAAAACCGTTCCTGGATGTTCGGTATGGACATGCACTTTAACGACTTCTTCATCGGCCACGACCAGCGTTGAATCACCCAAAGTATTCAGGTAATTACGGAATGGTTCGTAATCAAAATGTTTAAACTGATCGCCATGACCTAGCTCCACCATCATTTCGGTACAGTAGCCATACACGATATCAGCCGGATCAAGTTGGGTCTGGGCACTTTGATGATGCACGGCGTTGATCATTTCCGTCATTTCTTCATCGGTCACATCATGTACATCTGAACTGATTTCACCGGACAAGCCTTCACGGAAACCTTCATAAATGAAAACCAATCCTTGACCGCCTGAATCAACCACCCCGACTTCTTTCAATACCGCAAGAAGATCGGGAGTTTTGGCTAAAGCACGTTTGGCGCCTTTAACCACCGCGGTCATCACGACTAAAGCATCGTCTGAGCCGTTAGCAGCCTTCAGCCCCGCTTTGGCTGCTTCGCGCGCAACCGTCAAGATCGTGCCTTCGACCGGCTTCATGACCGCTTTGTAGGCAGTCTCCACCCCGTGGGCAAAAGCATCGGCCAAATCCTGTGCGCTCAGACTCTTCTTACCTTCAACGCTTTTGGCAAATCCTCGGAAAAGTTGCGAACTGATCACGCCCGAATTACCACGAGCACCCATCAGCAAGCCTTTCCCGAGACGTTTAGCCAGCGCACCAACAGCATCTTCATTTGACTCCAATACTGCTTTGGCACCGGTCTGAAAAGTCAGATTCATGTTAGTTCCGGTATCACCATCCGGAACCGGAAAAACGTTTAGTGAATTCACAAATTCAGCATTTTTATTAATACGATGTGCGGCTACCCGGATCATGTCCTGGAATTTAGTCGCCGTAATTTCGGTTACTGCCACGAAACATCCTCCTCGAAGAACTTCATTATCTGAGCACCGTCGCAAAACGGTGCGTTAACGTCAGTCGCCTAATACCTTGACGCCTTGGACGATGACGGTCACTTCATCGGTTGTGACCCCCAACATCGTTTCGAGGTTGTATTTTACTTTGTCTTGGACATTTCGGCAAACTTC
>OBZZ01000571.1_pt1 | contig 17766 bp, 9 predicted proteins | sample 1501451 | NCBI WGS metagenome assembly OBZZ01 (sample SAMEA2580274, study PRJEB22360) | human gut metagenome | biome: human gut; feature: human-associated habitat; material: faeces | place: Denmark | collected 2008/2010
TCAGCGGGTCGACGATGGAGAAGGCCACGTCGAGGGTCTTGTGCTTGCGGAACGGATCGATGAATGCGGTGGAAACGTCCGGCACAAGCTTCATATCGGACTCGTTGATGGCCTGGAAGCCTTCCACGGAAGAACCATCGAACGGCATGCCGTCGGTGAAGGCGTCCTTCAGGAATTCGCTTGCCGGCACGGTGAAGTGCTGCTGAACACCGATCAGATCGGTGAAGCGAACGGAGACATACTCAATGCCTTCCTTGTTGATAAGGGCCTCAGCATCAGCCTTGGTTTCAAGTGCAGTCACGGGACCGCTCCTTTCGAATAAGTTACTTACAGGCTCTTAGTCTATGGTCGCGCGTTTCGCTCACTCGCCATTTGGGTTACGAGAATGTTTCGTAATGACATATTCGAGGTGTGATTTCGTGGAAAATCGCGATTCGATTGTTACGAACAGCCACGTCCGCCCCTTCAGAAGCGTTCATTTAATGGACAGGCAGCATGAAAAAGGTCCCGATCGTATGAATACGATCGGAACCTTCCGTGACATCATGCGGGTGCTATGACCGTCAGCGGCCGCGCATGGCGCGACGGCTGACGCGCTGCGGATGCATCGGGTCGACGCCCTTCGGCACGCTCATGCCGTTCTTCAGCTGCAGGGTACGCAGACGCTCGTTGAGCACCGTGAGCTCGGTCTTGGTGAGCACGAAACGAGTCCTCGGATGGATGGCGGCCATCAGCTTGTTCTTGTGATGGGTCGGCTGGTAGCTCTTGAACTTGAGCAGCGTCTTGCGCACGTCCTTGAGGCGGGTCTGGTTTGCGCCGGTGCCGACGTACATACGGTAGACCGGGATTTCGGAGCCGGCGGTCACGCCCTTGATGCGCTGCTCCTGACGATCCATGGCTCGCTTGACGCGATTGTAATCGCCTTCGCCCAGCAGATAGATGCCGTTGTAACCGGTACCGCGCCAGATGGCGTCCTTGGTCTTCGGGTCAATCCACACCGGTTCCTGGGGGAAGTTGAAGCCAGCCTTGCTGATGTTGCCGAGCACGCTTACTGCGGCACCGGGACGACCTTCGATCTTGGCGTAGCCGACCTTGTCGGCACGCTTGGTGAGCATCATGGTGGCGAACAGCACGCCCAGCATGACGGCAAGAATCATGAACAGGATCCAGCTGAACACATGCCACTTGAATATGACGCCCAGTACGACGAACACGACAATCGGTGCCACGAACACGCCACCGCACAGCCACGGAAGCGCCTTATCCTCAGCTTGGGTGTATTTGAAGATCTGGATGATCTGGCTGATGGTGCCTTGCTTCTTCTGCTTCTTTTTCTCTGCTTTATCTGCCATCGACTTCCTCGCTTGACGGTTCGGTTACACACACTGGGACGATAGTTTATCAGGAACCATGCCATTTATGGTGCGACTGCGCTATTCTACTCCGCCTATCTCGTATGCAGCGGGCGTCCGTCCGCTTTCAGCAACGCCTCACCGAGCGTCTCGCTGAACGTGGGATGCGGGTGGATGAGCCGTGCCGCATCGGCAAGCGGGACACGGTTGCCGACCAACTGTTCGGCTTCCGCTATCAAATCACTGGCGATTGGGCTGACGATGTGCACGCCCAACACCACCTGCATATCAGGATTGTTCGCAAACGCACCGCTGACGACGGTCATCGATCCGCCTTCACCGCTCATCAGCATACGCGCGTTGGACAGCATCGGGTATGCCGTCTCCTTCGGCTCGACCACGTCTTCGAGCGCTTTTGCCTGGTCGAGCGTCAATCCGACGCTTGCTGCTTCGGGGAAAGAGAACACCACCTGTGGCACGGTGTCGTCAATCACGGGTTTTGGATCGGCTCCGGCGATTTTCTCAGCGATGGTGATGCCTTGTTCAAAGGCGCGGTGGGCCAGCGCATGACCTGGAGTGATGTCTCCCAGCGCCCACACGCCATCAAGGTTCGTCCGTCCGTATCCGTCGACGGTCACGTATCCTCGTTCGTCGAGCTTCAGGCCGCTGGAGCGGAACCAGTCGGCGTCGGTATTGGGCACACGTCCGATGGCGGCAAGCACCACTTCGCCGTAAGCGGTGCGGTCCTCATCGGAATCGCCCTGCCGATAGTGCACAGTGGCCCCTAGGTTCGCGCCAGTGTCGACACGGTCCACCGCGGTGCGTGCGATCACGTTCACTCCCCTGCGTTTCAGCTCACGTGTCAGCGTCATCGAAGCACGGCGTTCCCATGTGGACAGCACGCGGTCCTTACGAATCAGCAGTGTCACTTCGCAACCGGCGGCATTCCACAGCGACGCGAATTCCAATGCCACCGCACCCGCACCGATAATCACCGCGCTGGAGGGCAAGGTATTCAGCTCCAACGCCTGGGTGGAATCGATCAGCGCGCCGGCGAACGGATTTCCAGGCAACGCAAGCGGACGCGATCCGGTTGCCAGCACGACGTCGTCGGCATCGATCGCAAGTTCCGTTTCAACCGGTTCGAACACGCCGGCTTCCACGGACCGCGATACCTGCGTCTCCCCCTCAGCCGGCGTGACACGTACTGTATGCGCGTTCTGCAATGCCGCGCAACCGCGGAATACGGTGACGCCGCGATGCGCCAGCAGGCCCGTCAGCCCTTTCGTCATCGTTTCCACGGTGGAGACGCGGAAATCACGTAATCTGCCGAAATCGATGCTCTGCAGCGTGGCGTTGATGCCCATGCGTTCGGCGTTATGGATGGTTTCGACGCTATGCACGGCGGTCAACAATGCCTTCGATGGGATGCATCCGCGGTTGAGGCATGTGCCACCGAGCGTACCGTCACGTTCGATCAACGCCACCGATTTGCCGAGCTCCGCAGCACGCAGTGCCGTAGAGTAACCGCCGGGGCCGGCTCCGATGATAGCGATGTCGAAATGCTGTTGAACCATATTGAATCCCAATTCGTTCCTCATTGATTCGTTTGCACGCACGTGAAGTGAGCTTTTGTTCGATGCGAGCAATCGTTTTCCATGGTAATGGAAAAGCCGTCAGTTGTTCGCTGACGGCTTGAAAAATCACCGGCGGTTCTCGATACCGATCACTCCGGCCAGTGTCCACGCTTCGGGTAACGAGGCTTCGGAAGCCTCCAACGGCGAATCTGGATGGCACGGCTCCACGCATAGGAACCGGAACGCATGCCCTTGGCCACGGACTGCTCACCGAATTTCTCGATGAGCTTCTTCTTGAGCTTGTGCCACATGACCGCCACGTCGATAATCACGGCGAACAAGTAGACATACATGATCAGCATGAGCGGCAACGCCAATGCAGGCCACTTGTAGGTGACGACCATGGATCCGATCAGGATTATGAACGCGACCGGGATGAAGAACTCGCCCAGATTGAAGCGGGCATCGACGTAGTCACGGATGTAGATGCGCCACGGCAGACGTTCCGACTTCGGCATGTGGTTGATGTCGCCACTTTGCATGGCATCGTATTCGGCGTTCTCACGTTCGCGGATGCGGGCCTTGGCCGCCTTACGGCTGGCGTCGCGATCCTTGGGGACCAGCGGACGGAGATTCTGCGCCTGGGCGTCCTTGCGCTTCGGGGTCGGACGGCCCTTGCCGGAGGTCGGCTGTGCAGCCTTGCTCTCGACGTTCTCCTGCGCCGGCTCTTCCTTCTTGGTAAACAAACTCATGTCTATAGAGCGTAAGGTGACGTATCGACGCTCGATGCCGCCCGCGATGCCATTTGCGTTGCGGTTCAAGCTGCGGTCGGACGGTCTGCGAAGAACGGATACAATGGACATTCGTCACACGATATTCAATCCGCGTAATACACGCGCATATATAGGGAGCATCAAGGATTATGACAGCTTTAGGAGCCGAAGAGATTCGCACGCGCGTCGAATCTGATTTCAGCCGCATCGTCGACGTGTTGAACCAGAAGATCGCCTTGCAGTCGATTTCCGCGAAGGGCATCACCGCGGACCATATGAAGCGTTCCGCGCAATTCGTGGCTGATCTGCTGCGCGAGGTTGGTGTCGATACGAAGGTAGTGCAGTCGCACAATCCCGACGGCACGCCGGGCGCTTGGGAGGTCATCGGTTCCAAGAATGTCAGCGAGGACGCGCCGACGGTGCTGCTGTATGCGCATCACGATGTGCAGCCGGTTCCGGATCCGAACGTGTGGAACACCGACCCGTTCGTCGGCACTGAAATCGACACGCGTCTGTATGGTCGCGGAGCCGCGGATGATGGTGGCGGAATCGCCATCCATTCCGGCGCGCTGAAGGCGTTGGGCGATGATTTGAAGGTGAACATCAAGGTGTTCATCGAAGGTGAGGAGGAGATGGGTTCTCCGAGCTTCATTCCGTTCATCGAAGAGCACCGGGACGAGTTCGCTTCCGATGTGATCATTGTGGCCGATTCGGGCAACTGGTCCGCTGAGATTCCGTCGCTGACCACGTCGCTGCGTGGCAACACCGATATTGATGTGCATATCAAGGCGTTGGAACATCCGGTGCATTCCGGCCAGTATGGCGGCCCGATTCTTGACGCGAACACGCTGGCTGCGATGTTGATTTCCTCCATGTACGACGCCAATGGCGATTTGGCCGTGCCGGGCGTTGCGTCCGAGGAACCGGTTGGCGGCCTGCAGCGTGATATGGACGAGGCGACTGTGCGTGCCGACGCGGGCATCGTCGAATCGTATCGTCTTGCCGGCACCGGTTCGCTCGCCGCGCGTCTGTGGACGAAGCCCAGCGTCACCGTCATCGGGTTCGACGCGCATCCGGTGGAAGAATCCTTCAACGTCATCTCTCCTGAAACCACGTTCCGTCTGAGCTTGCGCACCGCGCCGAACCAGCGCCCGGAAGAGGCCCAGGAGGCGTTGGCCAAGTTCATGGTGGAGCATGCGCCGTTCGGTGCCGAAGTGTGGGTCGACAAGCTCGACAACGGCATGGGCTGGGCCATGGATCCGAACGCTGAGGCCACCAAGGACGCCATGGACGCCATGGAGGAAGCGTTCGGTGTGGCTCCGGTCAACAAGGGCGAGGGTGGTTCCATCCCGTTCATTCCGGAATTGCAGCGCATCTTCCCGAAGGCGCAGGTGCTGGTCACCGGTCCGGAGGATCCGAAGGCCAACGCGCATAGCCCGAACGAGTCCATCAGTCTGCCGGCGTTGAAGAACAACGTCATCACCGAAGCGTTGCTGCTGGATAAGCTCGCCAAGTAAGAAGCCGTGTAAGGCTTGCCGAAATAGAATAAAGCTCTCTGTCATACGATTCCGATTGGAACGTATGACAGAGAGCTTTATCATTTAGCTGCCGATTGGGGAATCATCATCCATTAGTTGGACACGTTACTGAACGCCCAATGCCAGTAGCCGGTGTAGTATGCGGTGGCCAACGCGATTGCCGGCACCGCGATGCAGATGGCGTAGAACAGCCAGTCGACCGCATGCAGTTTCGATTCGCGCGCTTGGCTTCGTGGCGCGTCGGATCCGAATCCGCGCGCTTCCATGGCGGTGGCGAGCTTCGTTCCACGTCGGATGGATACGACGAGCAGGCTGAATGCTTGCGAGAAGACGCGTTTGATGGTGCTGCCGTCGCCGAGGCCACGCGAGCGGCGTGACTGGCCGAGTGCACGCCAATCGTCCTGCAGCAGCGTGAACATGCGCATGCCGGCAAGGCCGCCGTATACGAAACGTTGCGGCAGGCGCAGAATCTGCACGAGTCCGTCGGCCAGATCGGTCGGGTCGAGTCCCAAAGCCAGAATCACACCCGGCACGGCGATTGCGGCGACACGTAGGAATGTGGCCAACGCCAGATAGAGCGATCCTTGGGAGATGACGATGATGCCGCCCAGATTGGCCAGCACCGTGCCGGATGTCTTGCCGTACAACGCCACGGAAACGAAGCTGCCTGTGGCCGCTATCCATACCGGCCATGTCTTGCGCAAGACCGTCCAGGGAGCCACTCCGCCGATCCATAACAATAGCATTTCCAAACCAAACGCCACGGATGCCGAAACGACATCGAGGGTGAAGAACATCGGAATGCACAGGATCAACGCACCGATGAAACGGCTTACCGGGTTGATTTTCGCCACGAACCATGACGGTGACGCCGGCTTCGTTTCGTTACGACGTTCCTTGTGTGGCACCACGGTAATGGTTTCGAGCTTTTCATTGCCGTCGCGCCCACTGTTTTTGTTGGTTTCGAGCATGTCACTCCCCCTCTCTGACCAAAATACGGCGTGCGCCCAGCGCTTCGATGAGCGGCTCATCGTGCGTAATCATGATGACCGCGCAACCTTGGTCGCGCGCACCGGCGATCAATTGGACCATGCTGGTCCACGTGGTGAAATCCTGTCCGAATGTCGGCTCGTCCATGACCAGCACTTTTGGCGCGGCAGCCAGCATGGACGCCACGGACAGTCTTCTTTTCTCACCGCCCGATAGGGTGAATGGATTCGCTTTGGCGAAGCGGGAAAGATTCAGGCGTTCCAACAGCCTGTCGGCGATGGAATACGCCTCCTCGTCGGTTTTGCCCATGGATTTGGGGCCGATGGCCACCTCGTCTCGCACGGTGGATGCGGCGAACTGGTGTTCCGGCTCTTGGAACACCATGCCGATACGTCCCAGCAAGTCGCGGCTTTTCCATGTGATCACATTGTTTTCGCGATGGGGAGGTACCAGATCGTCCGCCATGCATACACGTCCTGCCATCGGTTTGAGCAGTCCTGCGAGAGTGAGTCCAAGTGTGGATTTGCCCACGCCGTTTCTGCCGGTCAACGCGGTCACCTCACCGGAATGGAATTCGAGGTCGATATGCTCGCCGAGCGGGAAATCATAGCCGAAGCTCAGATCCCGCGTGTAAAGCACGACATCCTGCGGTTGCCGGATTTGTTCCGGTTTGGGCGCGTGGCTTTCGATGGTGCGGCCCGGCACCCACGCACCGCCGTCGGCAAGCACCTGACCCATGTGGCCGAACACTTCGTCTGGAGTGCCGTCGGCGATTACGCCGCCGACGTTCGAATCGGCTTCGGGTTTGCCCAGCACGATGACGCGGTCGACCAGGTCGAGCCACACGTCGATATGATGTTCCACCACAACCAGCGTCTCATGGGTTTGTTCGAGGACGTGGCGGACAGCGTCGTGCACTTCCTTGACACCGTCCGGGTCAAGGTTGGCGGTCGGTTCGTCAAGCAGCAGCAGGCCAGGGTGCATGGCCAGCACGCCCGCCAAGGCGAGGCGCTGACGTTGCCCGCCGGAAAGTCCTCGTGTGGAGCGGTCGAACGCCATGTAGTCGAGCCCGACGATGTCAAGGGCGGCTCGTGCCCGGTTCCAGATTTCATCTTTCGGCAGGTTCAGGTTCTCGCAGCCGAATGCGGTGTCGTCTCCGGCACGTTCGAGAATCGTCTGCGAGTCCGGGTCCTGAAGCACCAGCCCGCAACGTCCGCGCGCTTGTCTGGCGTCGACGCCGTCGATGAGCAGCTCGCCTTCCTGCTCGCCTTCGTCATCTCCACCGAGCACGCCAGCCAAACCGGACATCAGGGTTGATTTGCCTGCGCCGGAAGCGCCAAGCAACAGTACCCGCTCCCCCGGTTTGATGTCGAAGTCGACGTGTCGTAGCGCGAAATCCTTACGTGAGGCGTGTCTCCATCCCCAATCATGTGCGGTCACGCCGGCCGCTGTTGTGTTCTGAACGTCAGTGGTCATTCGTCGTTCTTTCTTCTGATTGTCATGCTGTTGTTTCGTATGCCGTTGTCATGCGATGCGCCATCACAAGAAAATCCCGCACCACCTTGATGTGATGCGGGATTTGCTTGCATCGGACAATCAGACCAGTTCCTGCGTACGACCGGATTCGAAGCGGTCGAGCACGCCGGTCTTGGCGATGGCCACCTGCAGGAGGTACATCACCGCGCCGGCGAGCACCGCGCCGGAAATGGCGGAGGCGATCAGGTAGATGCTGACGCGTAGCGCGCTCCAAGCCGGATTGGTAAGCCAGTAGTACAGGCCGCAGCCGACGCCTGCAAGTGCGCCGGAGATCGTGGTGGACAGCAGGTCCCACTTCTTATAGGCGAAGATGGCAAGACCGATTTCGGCGCCGAGGCCCTGCACGATGCCGACGATCAGCGAGCCGCCGACGCCCCACTGGTTGCCCATGGTGAGTTCGAGCGCGGCCGCGAGGGTTTCCGCGAACAGTGCGGCTCCAGGCTTGCGCACGATGATGGCGGCCAGAGGGCCTGCGAACAGCCAGAAAGCGTTAAGCAGGCCTTCGAAGCCTGGAGTCACCGCCTCGAAGAGGGCCAGCGGCGCGGTGCAGACGATGTCCCAGCCCCAGAAGATCACGCCGGATGCGACGGCGATGATGGCTGCGACGACGATATCGACCACGCGCCACTTGTTGTTGTGTTTGCGAACTGCGGAAGACTGGTTTTCTTCAGTCATGGGATATGTGCCTTTCTCTTTTCGTCAAGGCACGGGAAATAGAGAGACGTCCGTGCGCCGGCATTACCCGGTATACGTTCATACGGTTGAAGCGGTTGCTTCCTCTCAGCCATTCGGCCCCCGTGTCTGCGCCTGATATTACACAGGACCCACGATTTACGTCGGTCTTGTCTCATAACGGATTCCGTATTCCGTGGCTGAGTCACATTCCGATGTGTTGTTTTGGAGGAACGCTCCAACCGTATGGTGATTTTATTGAGGCAGTCTCATCAGCGATTCGGCAAGATTCTTGAATGTTTCTCCGATACCGTCCGACCGCAACGCGCCCTCTTTGGTTAGGACTGCGGGCCGGCCTGCTTCGCCGGTTTCGCGCAGTTCAGGCTCCAATGGGAGTTGTGCGAGCAGTGGCACTTCATAGCCGAGGCTGTGGGTCAGCTGTTCGGATACGCGTGCGCCGCCACCTTCGCCGAAGATACGTAGCTTCTCGCCTTTGTGCTCGTAGTAGCTCATGTTCTCCACGACGCCGCGAACTTTCATCGGCACCTGCAATGCCACCAGGCCGGATCGTACCGCGATGTCGGAGGCGGATGGCTGCGGTGTGGTGACCACCACCAGTTCGGCGTTCGGCAGTGCCTGTGCCACGGAAATCGCCATGTCGCCGGTGCCGGGCGCCAGGTCGAGCAGCAATACGTCCGGCTCGCCCCACCATACGTCGGATAGGAATTGTTCCAAGGAGCGTTGCAGTCTTGGACCACGCCATAGGATGGCTCTGTCCGCGCCGGCGAACATGCCGATGGAGATCAGTTTCACACCCCATGCGGTGACGGGCATGAGCATGCCGTTGAGGTTCGTGGGCTGTGATTGCACGCCGAATAGCCTAGGCAGCGAGAAACCGTAGATGTCGGCGTCGATGGCGGCGGTATCGTAGCCGAGCGCCGCGAATGTGGCTGCCAGATTGGCGGTGACAGACGATTTGCCCACGCCGCCTTTGCCGGAGGCGATGGCGAAGATGCGGGTTTTGATGCCGGGTTTGTTGAACGGGTTCTGTTTACGTTCCGCTTTGAGGCCGGCCACCAGCTGGGTGAGTTTGTCTTGGCTCATGGAGCCGACTTCGATGCTGGGAATCAACGTGGCATCAGGATAGGAGGCGACCGCGCCGTTGATCTGGTTGGTGATGGTCTGCGACAGCGGACAGCCTTCCACGGTCAGTTCGACCCGCACCCGTACGTCGTACGTGTTGGTTTCGCCTGCCACTGGCGTGGCGTCAATGGCTGCGATCATGCCCAAGTCGGTGACGGACCTGCCCAGTTCGGGGTCAATCACTTTGCTTAGCCGTTCGTAGATGCGCGCTTCGATGGTGCGCTCGTCGCTCATGCTTCCTCCTTATGCCGCGTACCACAGTAGCGGTTCGCGGCACGGCTTGCCAGATGTGTGGCGATTATTCAACTGTTCCTGTGTCGAGCAGCTGTTTGAATTGGTCTTCGTTGAGCATGGGGATGCCCAGTTCCTCGGCTTTTGCGGCTTTTGAGCCGGCATTCTCGCCTACGACGACCCAATCGGTTTTCTTGCTGACGGATCCTGCGGCTTTGCCTCCGCGCAGAACGATGGCCTCTTTGGCGGAATCGCGGGAGAATCCTTCCAACGAGCCGGTGACCACGACCGTTTTGCCTGCCAATGTTTGCGGCAGTCCGCTGGCTTGGGCTTGTCCGACTCCTACGCCGGCTGCCTTCCATGCGTCAAGCACGGCACCGCGCCAATTGCCCGGCTCACGGGCCGCGGTGAACCATGTGACTACGGATTCCGCAATTTCCGGACCAATACCGTCGATTTGGGACAATTCGTCCACGCTGGCATGTTCGATGGCATCCAACGTACCGAACGCGCTGGCGATGGTGCGTGCGGTGGGCGGTCCGAGCCTGCGGATGGACAGGGCCACCAGAACGCGCCACAGGTCGGCATGGCGGGCTTTGTCCATTTCGTCGAGCATCTTGCGGGTGTTTTCCGCCGGACGAATGTACACCGGCTGCACGCTGGACGCGCCTCCACGGGATACCTTGATTTCCTCGCGGATGACCACGGCGTCATCCGGCACCACGTATTGCGGATATTCCGCGGTCTCGTCGATGTCGGCATCCTTGCGTTTACGGGCGGCGGTAGGCGCGGTCCAGAATGCGGGCACCTGATGCCATAATCCGGATCCGCCCACGCGTTTGCGCACTTTCTTGATCTTGCCGTTTGACCCGACGGTCTCGTGGATTTCGATGATTGGGGCCTCGCGCCAGACGCGCACATCCTTGAGGTCTGCGGACGTCAACGAGAACAGCCCGGCCTCGCTGGACAGCACAGGTGTCTGCATGGGCGGCAGTTCCAGTCCCGCCACCGTCTCGTACGGTTCAGGCTCCTCACCGGGTTTCACCACGATTTCGGTGATGTTCGGCGCATACGTGTCGATGGAATCGGGCCTGTCCTCTTCGGGATTCGTCAGCGCAATGGCTGATTGGTCGCCCAGATGTTCGATATCGAACGCCTTGCGGGACGCCAGATTGATGATCCGCTCGGTCAGCTGCGCCGGGCAGGATTCCACGTTCGGGCAGCGTATATCTTTGTCTCCCTCTTTGGCGGGAGCGAGTTCCGCGCCGCAACTCGGGCAACGCGTGGGCATCACGAACCGGCGGAGCTGGCCCTCACGTCCCTTGCGCCGCTCCAGCACCGGACCAACGAGCTCGGGAATCACGTCTCCCGCCTTGCGCACCACCACGGTGTCGCCGATGAGCACGCCTTTGCGTTCCACTTCAAAGGGGTTGTGCAGCGTGGTACGGGATACTGTGGAACCGGCCACGTACACGGGTTTCAACACCGCCACCGGAGTCACACGTCCGGTGCGCCCCACCTGCACAGTGATGTCAAGCAGCTCGGTATTGACTTCTTCCGGTGGATATTTGTAGGCGATGGCCCAGCGCGGCGCCCGCGATGTGGCGCCAAGGGAACGCTGCAATCCCAAATCGTCGACCTTCACGACGATGCCGTCAAGCGCGTGTTCGATGTCGCCTCGGTGTTCGCCGTAATAGTCGATCATGTCGAGGATTTCCTTGAACGACGTGACCTCACGGTTGTGCGGAGAGACGGGCACACCCCATTTCTTATACAATTCGTAGGCTTCGGATTGGTCGTTGACCACATCATGGCCGTTGCCGGCGTGCCCCGCACCCCAACGCAGCGATCCGATGCCGTGCGCGTAGAAGCTCAGGCGACGGGTTGCGGTGATACGCGGATCCTTCTGTCTCAGGCTACCTGCGGCCGCGTTGCGGGGATTGGCGAATGGCGCGCGACCGGCGTCCTCGTTCTCGGCGTTCAGCTTGTTGAAATCGTCCCATCGCATGAACACTTCGCCGCGGATCTCCACGAATTCGGGAACGTCTTCCTCCGGTCCGGCAAGGTTCTGCGGAATGGTGGAGATGGTGCGCACGTTGAGAGTGATGTCCTCGCCGGTCACGCCATCGCCTCTGGTCAGCCCCTGTTCAAGCACGCCGTTGCGGTAGATGAGGTTCAGCGCAAGACCGTCGATTTTCACCTCGCAGGTCATGGGCAGTGGTTTCGATTCGGGCCAATCCAATCCCCTGAGCACGCCGTCGTACCATTCGCGCAGCTCCTCGATGGAGAACACGTCATCGAGGCTCATCATGCGCGATGGATGACGTACGGAAGCGAAGTCGTTGGAGAACGTGCCGCCCACGCGATGGGTCGGTGACTGCGGTGAGTCAAGTGATGGGAACTGCGCCTCAAGCGATTGCAGGCAGCGCAATCTTGCGTCATATGCCGCGTCGGATGAGACGGGGGCATCGTCGATATAGTATGCGATCTGGTCTGATTCCACCCATGCGGCCACGCGCGCCCACAGCCTGGCCGCGGCTTCGGCGCTCATCGAAGCCACATCAACCTTGTCGAGGCGCATGGCGTCGGCATCGGTCGGCTGCAACGCGGCAATCCAACGTTCGCTGCCCGGAGTCAGCGAAGCCAGCCCCTCATCGGCCACGACGGCCGCGGAACTACCGTCGCTCTCCGGCGCGTCGAAATCCCATGCCAACTGTTCGGAATCATCACGATTCGTCATTGTCACCGCTTTCCCATCATTTCCGCCATGCCGCGCGGATGTCCACGCCAGCACCGATTATCGCACAAATGTTCGACCGTTTTGTTAGTTGTTCAGAGAGCGCAGGAACTGCACCTGCACCACGTCGGCACCGTCATGGTCTTCGTAATCCATGCGCATCGCGGCCACCGACAGGGTGCGTGCGGGCACGAACATGCCTTTGTCCACGCAGACGCGGGCCGCTTGGTGCATCAGGGGCGCGACCGGCGTGTTCGGCCATACCGGCAGTCCGGCGTCGGCGAGCACGTGGATGGCTTCCTGCACGTTGGTCGGCACCGGAATGCACTGCGATTGCGCTCTTCCGATCAGTTCCTGCAGTTCGCTTTCGAGCATGGCGATACGTCCGGGGGCGATCTCCTCGCTCATGATGTATGAGGCGGCGGCAAGGTCGAAGTGGTCGCACATCCATTCCGCATAGGCGAGGCGATAGTAGGCGAATGAGGCGTCTTCCCGGTCAAGCGCGACGTTCAGCGCGTTGAGGCATGCCGCACGTGCCGGATCCCAGTCCTCGGCACGCCCCAGCTGCACGGCGAGCTTGAGGTGCGACAGCGGGTATGCGGGGGCGTAACGCACCATGGCGTTCAGATGCGGCAGCGCGGCATCGACGCCTTTGACTTGGGCGAGCAGGTCGGCAAGCTCCATATGCATGTAGAACAGGTTGTCGGGAATGAGCACCGTTCTTTCGCCTTCGGTGGCGAACATGCGGTTGTAGATGACGCGTTCCGCATATGAATTGAAGTACCGCGGCACGCCCGGATTTTCAGCGAAGATCCGGTCCATGCGTTCGAGTGTGGACTGGGCGGATTCGATGGCCCGCTCGACGTCTCCGGAGAACAGCATGTCTCGTGCCTTCAGACGTTCGTCATCGAGGGATTGTGCCAGTTCGAATGAGAAGTCGGGCGTGTCTTCGCCGTCGATCAGCGCGCTGGTGACCTGCGGTGCCAATTCGGTCAATTCCGGATCGGATATGGAATTGATGATGTCCATGGCCTGTTTGGCTTTGGCCACCGATTCGAGTCCGTCGCTTTGCGCAAGACGATGGAACTCCCCCACGGCGCGCTGCAACAGGTCGACACGCTGGATGGACAGGCCCATCATGTTCTCACAGCCGAACAACTGCGCCGTGCCGTCATCAAAACGAATGTCGGACAGTTCGGGTTCTTCTTGGCTTCCCGCCGGTGAGAATCGGCTGTCACGAAGGTCGAAGGCCGCATCGATGGGTTTGAGCGCGCCTTTGCCGTCCACGTCCATTTCGGCGTCGAACATGCGGTATGTGGCGGTTGGATGGGCCAATCCGTCAGTGTCGCGCCGCTTCAGGAACTCGTCGCGGGTGAAGGTGACGGTCACCAAGTTGCGTACGGTCGGGTTTTTGCGCAGCTGCGCCATCGGATCGTCGTCATCATCATCGAGGTAGGTGTCGTACTCCGTTTTGTCGCTGGCGTCGTCCCGCATGGAGGCGTCGTCATCATCGGCGCGTCCGTCCGGTACCGCGAACGCCATTTCGTCGAAGTCGATGTCTTTCATCAGGTCTTCGAACTGGCCGTCCACCGTATCGTCTCCAGTGCCAACGCTATCCGAGCCAGCCGAATCGTCGGAATCGATTGATTCGGATGAGATATCGGTGGTTCTCGGAGTGACGGGCCGAGCCGGATCGCCATGGTAGTCGCCGTCCTTTGGAGCGGCTTTGGATCCGGATGGCCTCATGTCTCCGGTACGGATGCGTTCGAAGGCGCTTAACGCCTCGCTCATCAACTCGCTGATGGCGGAATCCTGTTCGGCTACGGCCTCTTCCAGACCAATCGAATCGATGTGCATCGACACGCGTTTGACATTCGGATCGGCTCCGAAGCTCAGCGCGGCCATCATGAGTCCGACGCGCAGATTGTAATCGACGCTCATACGCGTGCGTTCGACGTCGGTCAGGTCGATCCACGCGCGGCGCGATACGTCGTATCGGGTGAACGGCATCATGGACACTCCAGCAGAAGTGAAGCCGATTGCGACTTCGCCGTCGCTGAGGTCGCACCGGAAGTCAACGTCGAAACGGTATGGCAGACGCAGGCTGCGCAGCAGACGGGACATGGTCTGCCGGTACACCCATTCGGAACCTCCGTCGGCGCCGAAATCGCCTTCCAACACGTTGTCCTTGGTTGATTCGGCGACTTCACGCCGGAAGTCGGCCGCGATATCCGCCAGTCGGCTGGCGGCCTGGATGCCGTCTTCCCGGTTCGGGTCGAGGATCGCGCCGAACCGGTCGTCCGGTTTCAACGCGATCAGCGTCGGATTCTCCAGCAGGGCGAAGTCGATCTGCGCGGCTTCAGCACGCGTCACCGTGTCCTCCGTGGGGAGAGCGCCGATGCGTGCGTTACGTTCCAACCATGAGCTGACGGCGGCGAAGCGGTTGAGGTTGCCCTCGATGTTGAGGGCGCACAGCACTGCCGAGAACGGCAGGGAGGAATCCCATGCGAAGAAGTAGCATCCGGAATAGCTGGATGTGTACAGGCGCAGCGGTTCCGCTCCGTGCACAGCTTCGAGCCCTTGATCGGTATCGAGCGCGTGGGCTTCGCGCATCAGATCGGCGAAGTAGTCTTCCAGGCCGGAGGCGCGCATGCCATGCGACCGGGCGCTCATGGTGTCTCTGATGGACCGTCGGATGGCGCCTATGGGCGCTTCGCGGTTGAGCCTGCGGAAAATGTTGCCGGAACCGAAGCCGACGAGCAGGCCGTTCATCTGTGGAAGCATGTAGGCGGCGAAGAAGGCGATGGTGATGGCGTCCCGATATTCGAGGTCGAACCGCATATTCGCTGGCAGGTTGGCGCGCATTTGCTCAAGCGTGTAACGGCTGCCGGTTTTGAGCCATGAGGCGAGCCACATCATGCGACCGCCCGGCATGCGTCCCACGACGCCGCCTTGCGTGGCGCGCACCGTTTTCGGATTGCGGCTGGCCGCATGGCCGAGTCTTGGACCGTCCGCCAACGTAAGGGTTTCCTCTTTGACGAAGACGAACCGCGGTTCGAGTTCCTGCGTGTCCATGTCCGGATCGGTGCCGGCGAAGACACGCGCTTTGCCGTCCGCGAGCGCGATTTGGGCGAAGTGGTCGCTGTCGGTGAACAATCCGATGGAGAAGGCATGGCCGTGGGTCTGCGGCAGTTGGGCCCATCCGAGGCGGAATCCTCCGGGCACGCCTTCGAATCCGTCGATGATGTGTCGTTTGATGAGCGGATTAAGCCGGATGGCGTTGCGGGTCAGTTCGTCGACGATGTCGTCGGGCTTGTCAAGCGCCTTGCCGAAGGGGTTGGCGTGGATGTGGCGCGGCGTGGCCTGGTTGACGAGTCGCCGCACATTTTGCCTGACGCGTTCGAGCATGGTCCGGTTATGTTCCGGTTGGCTGGCCGGGTCTGATGGTGTGCGGTGAGACATGTGTGCTATTCTTTCAATCCAACGCGACATGAAGCTATTAGAATAATGACGTGACTTTTTCGAAGCAGCGTTTTCAGGCACGTCGTCGTATGTGCGCAGCCATTGTAGTCGCTTTCGCGGTGATGGTGGTGGTCGAGTGCGTGTTGTGCAATATGCCGTTTTGGCGTTCCTTGGCCGCATCGGGTGATTCCGCCGCCGCGTACAACGTGCTAGGCCCTGGGCTCGAACGTACTGACGAGGGGTTGTTGAAGGTCACCGATCCGACGCAGGCATATATGCAGGTCGATGCGGATGGCTCGTCGGAATATGTTCGTATGGACCCGGTGTCTTCGAAGGCGTTGGATAAGGCAGCCAGACAATCGGAGCAGGTGTTGCGCACGGTTCGCGTCCGTCCTGATGTCAATCGCAGGGCCGGTACGGTCAGTTCGGTGTCGGTGTCTTCGCCGCGTTCGCTGTATGTGCATGCGGCGGCTGCCGGTGGTTCGGTGTGCGTGCGGATTGTCGAGCCGAAGGGTTCGCTGATTCCGTTTGATGCGGTGCGTGCGAATGTGCGTGTACCGTTCGCGTTGAATCCGTTGCGTATCGGCGTGATGGTGGCCGTGTTGGCGATGGTACTGGTGTGGAGGCCTGGTTCGCGGTTGTGGCGGATGCCGTTGGATACGACGAGTGTGAGGCAGCGTGCGTGGCTGGGGGCGCTGCTGGCGGTGCCTGTTGTGGTCACTTGTGCCGTTGTGGTGTGGCAGCTGGTGGAGGCGGCTCCGTTGAGCTTCCATACGAAAGGCACGTACACGTATGATTTCGACCAGTACGATTACGTGGCAAGGGCGCTGCTTGATGGTCACGCGTGGTTGGATTTGGATGTGCCGGATGCGTTGCGTGACGCGGCGGATCCGTATGATGTGGCCACCCGGCAGCGGTTGCTTGCCGATGGCGTAAGCCCAGTGTATTGGGATTACGCGTTCTATCAGGGGCACTGGTATTCGTATTTCGGTGTGGTTCCCGCGTTGTTGTTGTTCCTGCCGTATCGGGCGGTCACATCGTTGTTCGTCGATGGCGGGCTGATGATGCCCTGCGGTGCGGCCGTGCCGCTGCTGATGCTTGGTTTTCTGGTATTCGGATGTCTGCTGGTGATTCGTGTGATATCCCGAATTCGTCCGAATGCGCCGTTGGCTGCGGTCAGTATGCTGTGCGTGTTCATGCTGTTGGCTTCCAATGGTTTGTATCTGTGGTATCGGACGAATTTCTATTCGGTGCCGATCGCCGCCTCCCTGTTTCTGAGCGTGTTGGGATTGTGGCTGTGGTTGGGCGCCGCCAAGCGGGTGCCGGTGTCAGGCGATCGGATTCGTGAGGTTGATGGCACGCAGTCGTTGTCGTTGCCCCATCTGGCTGCAGGCTCGATGTGCATTGCGGCCAATCTGGGGTGCCGTCCGCAGTTCATTCTCGTGGCGTTGCTGGCTTTCGTAATATTCTGGCCGCAGATTCAGTCGATTTTCCGTCACGCCTCCAATGATTCCTCCCTTCCCCATATGTCGGTCTGGCGTCTGATGCGCGCGCCGTTGGCCGCATTGCTTCCCGCGTTGATTGTGATCGTTCCTCTGCTGGCGTACAACGTGGTCCGGTTCGGATCACCGCTCGACTTCGGCACCTCATATCAGATGACGGTCACGGATATGACCAGTTATCGGCAGCCATTGTCGAATCTTGCGCTGACCGTCGCATATTACCTGTTCATGCCGTTGCGGGTCAATCGGCGAT
>OBZZ01000574.1_pt1 | contig 17543 bp, 15 predicted proteins | sample 1501451 | NCBI WGS metagenome assembly OBZZ01 (sample SAMEA2580274, study PRJEB22360) | human gut metagenome | biome: human gut; feature: human-associated habitat; material: faeces | place: Denmark | collected 2008/2010
AAGCCATATTCAACATTAGTCTTGACGTACCCGAACTTATTGCCGACATCGTAGCGATCCCCTTTAAACTCATGTGCAAAGACGCGCTGAGTTTGGTTCAAGGTATCAATCGCATCGGTTAACTGAATTTCATTGCCTTTGCCCGGTTTTTGATTATCAAGAATATCAAAGATTTCCGGGGTCAGCAGGTAGCGGCCGATGATAGCCAAGTCACTTGGGGCATCAGCAACAGCGGGCTTTTCAACGAATTTCTTAACGTTATAGAGGTCTTTGGAAACTTCTTTTTCCGGATCAATAACGCCATATGCCGATACTTCATCATGCGGCACCTTTTTAACGGCAAGAATGGACGCATGGGTTTTATCATATTCATCAATTAATTGCTTGGTCAACGGCACTTTGTCATTCATCAGGTCATCACCCAACATGACCACGAATGGTTCGTCGCCAACAAACGATTTGGCTAAGCGAACGGCATCACCAAGACCACGCGGATATGGCTGGGGCACGAAGAATAAGTTGACGCCGATGTCGGTTGTGGAATGAACCAGCTGTAGCAAGGCGTCTTTATGTTTTTCTTTCAGATTCTGTTCCAACTCAGGTGCTGAGTCAAAATGATCTTCAATAGAGCGTTTTTGTTTACCCTCAACAATCAGAATATCCTCAATCCCACTAGCCTTAGCTTCTTCAACGATAAATTGAATGGTTGGTTTGTCGACAATCGGCAACATTTCCTTAGCTAAAGCTTTGGTTGCTGGCAGAAAACGGGTCCCAAGCCCGGCTGCCGGAATGACTGCTTTGCGAACTTTCACACTCATACAAGTCCCTTCTCTACTAATTTAACTACCTACTCTACTATACTAGAAACCGCTTGCGAAGAGTACGCCTTTTCTGATAATTCCCAGAAAAATTCATAAGTTATTCGTATAAAAATAAAAAAATCCCAGCTACTGGGTATTTGCTTCGCCATTGGATCCTATCCATCCGGAATCTGCTTACCAAATCATAGCTGAGATGTCGTTAATCGTTGATTTCGTGTACTTTGAATTTCAATGGCTCAATGTGGTGCTTACGCCAAGCTGCCAGCAACGGCTGAATCGCCTGATGGGAATCAATTAAAACAATCCCACAGTCGCCGCCGCCTGCTCCGGAAGACTTGGCAGCCCCGCCTGCTTGCTCTGCTAACGTTACCAGTTGTCGCAATGCTGGCGTCTGAATCGCCACCCCCGAGAAGTGTGCCAATTCATCCAACAATTCGCGATTGCGCCGAATGCCAGCCTGAATGTGGCTAAGCGAATGCTCCCGGAACCCATTGATCAATTTCTCCAGCGTCTCACGACTAACAGTTAAGAAGTCATGGTAAAGCTGTGGTTTTTTGGCTTTAGCTAACGTAATTTTATCGACTAATTGGGAGGTTGAAGCCGGCGATCCCGTCCAGCCAATCAGAAGTTGCATATCAGCCGGTGCCGTTAAGAGTTCAATCGACAACTCCGGCCATTCAGCATTGATCAGTGCCGACAGCGACATTTGGTTTCTAGCTGCCGCCAACCATGCTTTGTCAAACGAACGATAAGCAATCCAACCGCCATAAACTGACGCAGCAATGTCACCTAAAGAGCCATTACCCTGAACATCAAGATGGGCAATGGCCGCCAGTTTATAGATTTGATCCTTGGACATCTTCAAGTCATAGAACTTGGCAAGTGCTTTGATCGTTGCCACGGTGACTGCGGCTGAGCTACCCAACCCATACTTTTTCCCGTCTTTAGCATCCAGTTGTGAATCAATATACAACTTATACAGCGCCAACGGTTTGTTAAGTTCACGCGCATATTGTTCCGTTAATTTAATTGCCGAGAGAATGTAGTGGAACGGATTATCTCGGTTATCAAAGACCATTTCATCGCCTTGACGTTGCCAATACAACGAATTTTCCTGATACTGTTCAGACACGATACTGCCGAAATGTTTCGTTGCTTCAACGGTTACAGTGACGAATTGATCTAACGCCACGATGATCGCAGGGAAACCAGTTTCGACCACCGCGTATTCACCGGCAACATAAAGTTTACCTGGCGCCTGCGCTGTTATCACACAATCAGAACCCTTCAAATTTTCATTAATCAAGGACCCCAGAAGGAATCCGACTGTAAGTATAGCTGACTGTACATAACAAAATTGTAAGTCAGCAAAAACCTTACTCTTTCTAAAGAAATACCTTAATTATTTTAGCAGACATTCGATATTCTGCAATGGTTACAAATTTATAAGTTAAGGGTTGTCATATTCACTAACTCACCGATTTATATCAGTGTAGGACGCAAAAACTTCCTACACTGATCGGGATTTTGGACCAAAATATCCAGTAATAACTGTCTGGAATGCAGGCCACATTCGGACAACACAAATTCTAACTGAGGAGGAAACATCATGAGTCGCAATGTTAACAAGCAAACCATCGTGTACACCCTAACTGATCCGGAAAACGAGGCATTTAAGCAGGTACGCCGGATGAACAATGTCGCTGCCGATGCGAAGGACGAGCAACTGGTCGCGATCGGGCAAGCCTTTGCCAAGCTTTATCCAAACGCTGCTTTGACGAGCATTGTCTTGCAGCAAAACGCAGAAGTCACAGCCTAAACGGAGGGATAATCAATGAAAACACTGATTTTTAATTTCAAATCCGAAGCTGGTAAATCCACAAGTATTCGGATCAGCAAGTACGAAGGTGATATCACGGCTGAGCAGGCGCAGACCTTCGCCGATGCGGTTGCAAAAGCCCAAGCGTTCAAGAAAGAAGGCATCGGCCTGTATGCAACTCCGGTTGGCGCCAAGGTGACTGAAACTCAAAGCACCGAAATCTTCACCACGGAGAAAAAGCCAGCTTAACTGCCTGCACCAACACCCCACCCCAACATGCCGCGGCATGTTCGATCTCGATACGAAGCCATTTGCCAAAAAGTTGGCAAATGGCTTTTTTACTGAGCGCGAGCCGGCGCGGGTAGGGGCCGGAGTGTAAGTGGCCTTGGGCGTGATGGCCGGGTTTTGGCCATTGCGACCAAGGTCCTTACACGCAGATCCCTGCGCCGGGGAGCGCGTTATGGTGTGAGCTGCCACGCCGACAAAAGAAAAATAATGGCGTCATATAAAAATATTTTATCACTTCTGTTAGGTTTGACTATAGTTTTTGCGGCGGCGTATCGTCTCCTCTTGTGATTAAAAGTTGTGTCCGATTTAACTGGCACAAAAAGGAGTGTGGACTTTGAAATATACACCAGAACAGATCCTGAATAACCCATTTTTAAATAAAGGGACTGCTTTTACGCAGGAGGAACGGAACCAATATGGCTTGAATGGTTTGCTGCCACCAGCTGTACAAACACTTGATCAGCAGGTTAAGCAAGCTTATGCCCAGTTGCAGACCAAGCCAACTGATTTGGCCAAGCGTCAATTTTTGATGACCTTGTTCAACGAGAATCATGTTTTATTCTATAAGCTTTTCTCCGAGCATATCAACGAATTCATGCCAATTGTTTACGATCCGACTATTGCCGACACGATTGAAAACTACAGTGCACTTTTTGTTAATCCACAAAATGCCACGTATCTTTCAATCGATGATCCGGACCATATCGAAAGCGCACTGAAGCATAGCGCAGATGGCCGCGATATCCGGTTGCTGGTTGTAAGCGATGCTGAAGGTATTCTTGGTATTGGCGATTGGGGCACGCAGGGTGTTGACATCTCAGTCGGCAAATTGATGGTTTATACGGCTGCTGCCGGCATTGATCCGAGTCAGGTCTTGCCAGTGGTCTTAGATGTCGGCACTAACAATGAAAGTTTGTTGAACGACGACCTTTATTTAGGCAATCGTCACAAGCGCGTATACGGTGAAAAGTATCACAACTTTGTCGATAAATTTGTCGCCGCAGCAGAAAAGCTGTTCCCGAACCTGTATTTGCATTTTGAAGACTTTGGACGCAGTAATGCTGCAGATATTTTGAATCAATATAAAGACAAGATCACTACCTTCAATGATGACATTCAAGGTACCGGGATCATCGTTTTGGCCGGGCTATTAGGCGCCATGAATATTTCCAAGCAAAAATTGACCGACCAAGTTTATTTGAGCTTTGGTGCCGGAACTGCCGGTGCTGGTATTGCTTCGCGAGTTTACGAGGCCTTTGTTGAAGAAGGCTTGAGCCCAGAAGAAGCCAAGAAGCATTTCTACTTGGTGGACAAACAAGGCTTACTCTTTGATGACATGACGGATTTGACGCCAGAACAAAAGCCGTTTGCCCGTTCTCGCAGCGAGTTTGCTAATGCAGACGAGCTGACAACGCTTGAAGCTGTCGTTAAGGCAGTTCATCCAACAGTCTTGGTTGGCACGTCAACCGTTCCGGGTACGTTTACGGAGAGTATCGTCAAGGAAATGGCTGCTCACACCGATCGACCGATTATCTTCCCATTGTCCAATCCGACGAAGCTGGCCGAAGCTAAAGCAGATGACTTGATCAAGTGGACGGATGGCCGTGGCTTGATTGCTACCGGGGTTCCGGCTGCTAATGTTGAATATAAGGGTGTCAGTTATGCGATCGGTCAGGCGAATAATGCGCTGGTTTATCCGGGCCTGGGCTTGGGAACCATTGCTTCAACGGCCAAACTGTTGACGGACTCCATGATCTCGGCCGCTGCGCACAGTTTAGGTGGAATTGTTGATCCGGATCAGCCAGGTGCTGCCGTGTTGCCACCGGTTTCGAAGCTCGATCAGTTTAGCCAAACCGTTGCGATTGCTGTTGCTGAAGACGCCATCAAGAATGGGTTAAACCAGCAACCGATCAGCGATGCCAAACAGGCTGTGGCCGACATGACCTGGAAGCCGGAATATCAGCCATTACCGGATTCAATTGAACTAGACTTGGAGGAATAGAACTGTGACTGCATTAAGTACATCCATTCAAAGTGTGCTGACCATCGTTTTGCTCATTGCCGTGGGTTATGTTTTACGGCGGCAAGGGCGGTTCGATGATCAGTTTGGTAAAACCATCTCTGATTTATTGATGAAAATTGCGTTGCCTGCTTCGATCTTTATTTCTGTTTTGCAACGACTGACTTTAAACAAGCTGGTAAGTCTGTCATCCGGCTTAGTTTACGGCTTCGGTGCCGTTATTCTTGGCTATCTGATTGCCTTTTTGCTGGTTTGGCTGCTTAAAGTTCGGCCAGGACGGCGTGGCACTTTCATCAACATGTTCGTCAACGCCAACACCATTTTCATCGGCTTACCGTTGAACCTGGCCTTGTTTGGTGACAAGGCGGTGCCATATTTCCTGATGTATTACGTGGTTAACACAGTTTCAACTTGGACAGTGGGTGCCTTCATCATGGCATGGGATGATCCGACTCAGGAAAAAGCAGAAAAAAGCGGCGCCAGCTTCAACTGGAAGAAGTTATTGCCAGCGCCATTGGTTGGTTTCCTGGTTGCGTTAGTCTTTCTGTTGCTTAAGATTCCGTTTATCCACGTTGGCTGGTTAGGTTTTGCAGTTAACACGCTGGATTATGTTGGTAGTTTAGTAACGCCACTATCATTGATTTATATCGGGATTATTTTAGCTGATGCCGGATTAAAGGCTATCCGGTTTGATCGCGATACGATTGTGGCCTTAATTGGTCGTTTTGTGATTGCGCCAGCTTTGATTACTGGTTTGATCTTGTTGGGCATGCACGCTGGCTTCAATGTGCCGGGACTTGAAGCCCAAACGCTGATCATTCAGGCGGCGGCACCAGGACTTGCGGTCTTGCCGATTCTGGCGACTGAAGCCCATGCCGATGTTGAATATGCCACCAACGTTGTCACAACTTCAACCGTTTTGTTCGTGGTCGTCGTGCCGATTCTCATGATGCTCGTTCAAGGTTTGGCATAAAGTGAATAGTTTGAGGTGCAACAAAAAAAGAGCCAGCTGGCTCTTTTTTTGTTGCTTTTAATGTTGATGGGCTTCGAGATAAGCTAAAGCGCTGGTGTAGTCCGGCTCGTGGGTTTGTTCAGTGATCAACTCGCGATACTTAACGGTGCCGGTGTCGTCGATAATCCAGACACTGCGGGCATCAGTATGATTGTCAGCAACAAACAGTCCCATGGCTTTCCCAAAGTCAGCATTTTGATCGGACAGTAGCTGCATTTTCTTGACGTTCTCTGCGGCGCACCATGTTTGCTGTTCTTGAGGGGTATTGGTCGAAATAGTATAAAAATCGACGTTATCAAACGCATCCATATCTTCGTTGAAGTGCTTGGTTGAAATACTGCAAACTCGCGTGTTGATGTCTGGAACAACGCTGATTAACGTCAAACGTCGGCTAAGATCTTGCGTGGTTAAAGACTGACCTTGCGCATCCTTGACCGTAAAAACGGGTAACTTTTCACCAATTGCTGTTGGGGTACCGTTTGTCATGATAGCGGTGCCGTGACGAGTTATTTCCATCAGAATTCACTCCTTGTATTGTGTGCTGAGCGTAAGCCAGACTTCTGAGCTGGCGAACGCGTTATGTGCGTTTCCCGGCGTGTTGGAAAATTTTGAAACGCCGGAAAAACACAGTAACCGAAAACTACTTTGCTCAATAATAACGCCTGACATCCTTAGTTTAACATGACCACATACTAAAATAAATGTGCACAATCTAATTGCAACATGTCGATCAGCATATAAATTGACGCGAATATAAATATTTATGTAAGGTTAAATTAATGGCAAGTAGCAGTCCGTGGTTATTGCTATCCTAATGAATGGAACTCGCGCAAGAAAGTGGCAAAGGGGGCGGTCAAATGGAGCAGACATTGGTAGTTTATAGTTCCGAGACAGGGTTTACGCAGCGATTTGCCTTATGTATCGCGCAAACGTTACATTGCGAAATGATTGATGTACAGTTTTTGACCGCTTCAGATCTGAAAAATCGGTCATTGGTGATATATGGCGGTCATCTTGTGGGCAATAAAGTGTTGGGATTAAAATCCTTTTATCGCCAATTTAAAGAAGATTTGCCTGAACAATTTATTGTGTTCGGCAGCGGGGTTGTCCGGCGCGAGTCCGTGAATTGTCAACAGATTGCGCAGTATCAGCAGAATCATCAGTGTCAATGCACCCGTTTTTATTATCTGCAAGGGCATCCAAAACTGAATCAAATGAACCTCTTTTGGCGGATTCGGGCTGCGTGGGCATTAAAACGCTACGGAAGCCGATCCTGCCCAGCGGTTCAAGACGCCATTCGTCCGCTGGTTTCGGATGTGACTCAGGTATTGAATCGCTCATTTGCTACTGATATCGTTGAAAACCCACCGTTGTCTTGACTTCGGTGGGTTCTGTGTTTTGTGAGCGTGAGCCAGCGTGCTTAGAAGTCGGAGTGTTGTAAGTGGCTTTGGCCGTGATGGGCGGGTTTTGACATTGCGGCTGGGCTTCTTACACTCCGACTTCTGCGCCGGAGAACGCGTTATGGTTAAAACTGATTATTCACCCTCGGCAATTGAGCCCACCAAAATATGGAAGTATTTATAAATTGATGTTGGCGGCTCAGTCAAAATAATCGTTCGGGCGAAAGCAAAAATATCGGCTAAGTCTTTAAACTTTAAAGCCGCTGCTATTTCAACAACCTGATCTAACAATGCACGTGCCTTTTTGTGCTGTCCTTGGCGTGCGCACAATTCGGCACGATGGAACTGTGCCCATAAAGCAAACTCAGCGCTTGGCTTTTTGTCGAGCGCTGTTTCTAATTGGCTCAGATACCTAGCGGCAGCCTGATTATCTTGCCGGGTTAATTCCAACATCACCTGATTTTCCAATAAGTTAAGGATAAGTAACGGCGCACTGCGAAAATGGCGATAGTGGTGACTACGCTTGATGGCAATTGTCAGTAAGCGATGTTGTGTTTCAGCCGGCATCGCAATGCTGAAGATGATGAAAAGATATAAATCGAGTTCCCCCCAATTGTCTAGTTGCTGGAGATATTGTTCCGCGACATGGGTAAGATCGGGTCGCACTGGCAACTTATGCGCCTCATCAATGACCAATGACTGAAAAAAGACAGGCAAAAGCATGCGCGCGTTGACAGCCAGTTTATTTTTGAGCGTGGGTGTTTGTTGAAAGCGGGTTTGCGCTTGCCGGACGTTTTCCTTCATTTTACGCAGAGTTTCGGGAAAATCCTGGGGGTTGGCTGACATTGTGAGGGACGAACCAAAATAAGTCTCAAGCATCCGATCAAGATTACTGTAGTCCATGTCAAAATCATCAGCGGCAATATATAAGAATTCTTCCGGTGTTGTTTCTAAGCGTTCCAGCAGGTGCAATAGTTTCGTGACCGTTATGTCGTTTTGTCCGCGCTCGACCTTGGACAGATAAGAACTACTGATGGTGGCATCGGCTACTTGCGCGAGCGTCAAGCCTTTATTTTTTCGAATTTGTCTAAGAAGCGTACCGATATTCATGGACTTCGCCTTTCATATATGACATTTTTCGTTTCCATCAGCATAAACCTGACTATATTAAACAACAAGGCATCTGATCAGATGAAGCTAAACAAGATGATGGGAGCGAGGACGATGTTGACATGGCGTTATGGGCGTAAATGGCAGTTGCTAGTCTATGCGATTGCGGCTTTGTTTTACAGTATGATGAATGTAGGGGTTGCCTACTGCTTGACGATACTGATTCAGGCGGCATCCGCGCGATCTATGGCGCGGTTGGTGCAGGCAGTGGTGCCCAGTTTGTTAATTTTCTTAGGTGCCTCCGTAGCAAATTGGCTCGTGATGTTCTTGAAGGCCGTGATCACACGCCGAGTCAATTTGAATATTAAGGCAAGAATGGCAGCTTATTTGATTGATGACGCAGATCTCGTCAGCACCCAATCATCAGCACTGTCGTTTATGACGAATGATTTAAAAATGATCGAAACAAATGGCATTGCAAGCGAATTGGCCATCATTAACCAGCTGTTCATCTTTGGTGGGGCCATGATTGGAGCGTTTGCGTTTGATTGGATGACCGCCTTAGCCTTTTTCCTCGGCAATCTCATTCCGCTAACGGTGTCCCGAGTTGCTAGGAAGGGGTTGCATCGCGCGTCAAAAGATTGGTCAACTGCCAATGGTCACTGGACGTCAGGAATCAAGAACTATTTGGCCGGGCGGGATACCATTCGGATTTATCAGGCGCAGGCGGTTGTTAAAACGCGCATCAACAGGCTGGCACGCGGCCTTGAAGATCAGTTGAAAAAGATGACCGTTTTGACCGGCAGTATGAACACGCTGGGCATGCTATTGGCACTTTGGTTCGGCGTTTTAGCACCTTTTGGCATCGGGATTTACCGCGTGATGATCGGGGCTTCGACTTTAGCGTTATTTATGGGCATTGTGCAACTGTCAAACGATATGCGCAATCCGCTGATTATGGTTATCGAAGCGATGAATCAATGGCAGACGACCAAACCGCTAGTCGCAAAGATCAAGCAAGCACAGCCTAGAGATGCGTCGACAGCTGAAAAGCCAATAACCACTGGACCCATTGTGCTTAAAGATGCATCGGTAACACTTGGCAAACAAAAGATTCTTGATTCGCGCAACCTTACCATTAAGCCTGGCCAAAAAGTATTGATTATGGCGCCTTCCGGGTACGGTAAATCCACCTTGCTGCGACTGCTGATCGGCGAGTTACCGCTAGCCAGCGGACAATATTATCTTGGTAATGTCCAAATAACGGCGGCGACTCGTACGCAATTAAGTCATTTGTTTGGCTTGATTAAACAGACACCATTTATGTTTGACGATACGATTCGGTTTAATTTAACGTTAGGCGGTCATTTTTCCCAGACAGCTTTAGACAAGGCGGTGGCTGATGCTGGTCTGACGGCGCTTATTGCACAAAAAGGATGGGATTATCAAGTTGGCGAAGAGGGCCATCATTTGTCAGGCGGCCAAATTCAACGGCTTGAAATTGCCCGGGCTCTTTTGCGGCAGCGCCCGATTTTGTTAGCCGACGAGGTCACTTCTGCGTTGGATGAAAAACTAAGTGATCAACTCCATACCCGCCTATTGCAAAGTCCTGCAACGTTAATCGAAGTGGCGCATCATATAAGTCAGTCATGGCAGCAGCGATACGATCAGGTCATTCAACTTGATGCAGATGCAAAAGCCGGTTGAAGCAGGTGATGCTGCGTGACACGGGTGCAATGGAGAATACAGGTCAAACAAAAACCGCATGATAAAAATGCGGTTTTTGTCGTTCTTATACCTGCTCAATTTCTTTACTTAATGCCTCAATCTCATCAACTGTCGTCCCCAAGAAACTGATTGCATGCTTCAAAGCGGCGTCGGTGGTGACATCAACGCCGGCGACTCGAGCTGCTTCGACTGGATCAAGTGAGTCGCCTAGGCTGAGATAACGCAACCACCGATCAACGGCTGGTTGGCCTTGTTGTTCGATGGCTTGGAATGCTTGGGTAGCAACCGTCAAGCCAGCTGAGTAGGAGTACGAATAAAGTCCCATGTAGTAATGACTTTGCCGCATCCAAGTCAGCTCAGCACCTGGCTCAAGTTCTACTGCCGATCCCCAAAAATCGGTCAGGACTTTACGCGTAATGGCGTCCAACCGAGCAGCATCAAAAGTTTCGCCGTTATCGATCAAGTTATAGACTTCCCGTTGAAACGCGGCTTCGAGCAGATGGGTGACAAAGTTGTGGAAATAGGTATCATTTAATAACCGTGACAAGGCAAAGCGCTTCATTCGCGGATCTTTAGCGTTTTCTTCGAGATAGTGAGTCAGCAACAGTTCGTTGAAGGTGGAAGGACTTTCGACCAAATAGGCATTAAAGTCCGCATCCAACACATTATGGGCTTCCTGTGAGCGGACCATCTGAGCGGTATGGCCTAACTCGTGAATCAAGGTGTAAACGGCAGGCAGCGTATTACTCCAAGTCATTTCGACATAAGGATGCACACCATACGGTCCAGCAGTGTAAGCTCCGGAATCCTTGCCTTGATTAGCAGGGAAATCGATCCACCGCTCTGAGAAAGCCTGCATCATCTGTGCCTGGTAATCTTGACCCATGAGTGCGGTGGCATTTTTAATATCTTCTTTGGCTTGTTCTAGTGTGATGGTTGGCGCATAATTCGGATCAATGTCGATTTGCAAATCGGTATAACCAATATGATCAAGCCCCCAAAGCGATTTCACATGTGTCACATAACGACGCATGATCGGAGCTAAATCGCGCATGATAACATCAATCTGACGGTTAAACATCTCGCGGGTGATTTCTTGATCGGCGAGTAGATAGTCAATCACCGAATCATAACCGCGCATGGTAGCCGTAATCTTTTCACGCGTGACTTGGGCTAAGTAACCTGCCGCCATCGTGTTTTCATAACGACGCAAGGTCTGGTTGAATTGAGCGTAAGCGGCGCGCCGAATTTCGGTATCGGGATGTTTTTGATAATTTTCTTCATACATGACAAACGATAACGGGTAAGTTTTACCGTGCGCCGTAAACGTACCAAAGTCCATATCGCCAAAGATGCTTTGGTCGCGAATATCACTTGGAGCCTGAAAAACCGGTGTCAATTCGGCTAGCACCTTCTCGGCAGCTGGTGGTAAGGCACCTTGTTTGGCAACTTTGATTTGGCGAATAAAACCGGCATAATCAGGAGCGGTCTCGACAACTGCATCAAGCACGTTTTCGGAAAGTTGCGTGAGTTCGGCTCGAAAGAAACTTAGCTGACCGCTGATTTCGCCATCGAGGCCCGTTACCTGAGCCTGCCGCGTACGCAATGCAGGATCAGTTGTATCGGTGGAGTATGGCATAAAGCCCCAATGAATGATGCGACTGGCAAGAGCTACAATGGTTCCATAGTCAGCTAATGCATCCGCAATGACAGCTGGTTGCGTCAATTTGCCTTGATACATCCTGACAAAATCCTTGGTCAAGGCCCGCACCTGCTTTACTGCTTCAGTGTACGCAAAATCATCGTTGAAAATCGGAGTAAGATCCCAAGTCAACTGCTGATCGACTGCTTGCCGTTTTGGTAGTGTTGTCTCGCTCATGTAAAAAGCCTCCTTAAAAAAGTGAGCGCGAGCCAACGCAGGCTTCTGCGTTGGGGAAGCGCGTTATGTGCGAATCGCCGCGTTTAACACCAGGAAACGCACTATAGTGGCTAAAGTATAGCATTGATCACGACTAAAACGCATGCGCACGCTAGCAAGTTCAGAATTTTTCCAAAAAGGTATTGGTACATCTATGCTTACTGCCGGTAATAGCAGTTCATTTTGCGGGAAAAATAAACTTAACTAAAGCTAAACTGCCTTTTTTCATCAGCTACCACTCGTGTATACTGAATATGAACGAATTTACTGAAAATATTCAAGGAATCGAGGCACATGCATGGCAGAAGAACAAACTTTAGTCTTGGTTAAGCCCGATGGTGTCGCCCAAGGACATATCGGCGAGGTCATTACCCGCATAGAACGACGCGGATTCACCATTGAGGCACTAAAAGTCACACAGGCAACCTCCGCCCAATTACATCAGCATTATGCAGCACTTGTTGACAAGCCGTTCTTTCCCAAAATTGAACGCTTCATGACCAGTGGCCCGCTGGTGGCGATGATTGTCAGCGGGTTTAATGTGATCGAAGCCGTTCGAACGATGACAGGCGCTACGAATCCCGGAGATGCTGCGCCAGGCACGATTCGCGGGGACTTTGGTCGGGAATGGGCCGATCAGACGATTCGCAACGTTATTCACAGCTCAGATAGCGAAGCCAGTGCGCAACGTGAGATTCCAATTTGGTTTGCAGACAAGCAATATGCCCCTAAAGCCAATCAATAGCCGCTTTGGCCTAGTTCATTTTAATAGCATCATCTGAAACTGTATTTGAAGAAAGCATCCAAAAAGGCAGTTGCGATACGATCTGTGATCATACCGCAACTGCCTTTTGGTGTCATCGGATTAATGTAGCAGGTGCTTTTAAGCCGTTAGTAGTAGGTGCGGCGATTGCCGAAGTTTAATTTGGCAATGATGGTGTTGGGTTCCGTCATATCCGGTGATTGCAGCCACAAGCCGCGGGACGCGAGCTCTTTAAACAGATAATTTATCGTGGCAATTTCTTCAGCTGCAGGGTCGTCAATTTTAGCACCGGCTTGATGCGCCTGTGCAATGGCATCGTCCGCGAATGTATCATTCAAAGTGGCATACAGTTTGCCTAGTTCATCGTCCAGATAAGCTTCTAGTGCAGTAAAAAAAGCGCCATGATCGGCTTTACGATCAAAATACCGCGCTACTAGCTGGTTGTTGTCAATCCCCATCTATAACACATCCTTTTTAAATGATTTTACCATGCGTCAGTGATCAAAAGAAATCATCGTTTTTTAAAGCTGGGTGCAGCTTACCGCCAGTTGATTTTAGAAAGCACCCGTCGACCGAGGAATTCTTGAATCAAGAGGTAAAACGGTACGGTTGAGGCCATGAGCGGCAGATAGAGTAAGGCTAACTGCCAATGCCATAAGTTGGCGAGTGAAAAAATACCGTTGAAAACAAAGAAGACAAGAAATAGCGCGACACTGAGACTCGCAAGCAAGCCGGTTTTAAGCCGGTTAAACGGTCGCGCAACGACTAGCAGGACATTCAAGGAAATAGTCCCGATCAACATGGCTACCATGGTCGAAGTGGTATCGAAACTGAGATGGAAGAATGATTCCATCCAGGTTAACAGGAGCGTATAAACAACGACGCTAATAGCCGCTGGTGCCGCGACTGTCATGACCTTTTGCATGAACTGACCGGTGACGCGTTCGAAGTTAGGCTCTAGGGTCAAGAAGAAAGAGGGAATGGCCACCCCAATAGCTGAAACCGGGGTGAGATTGATGGGGACAATCGGATAATCGAGCGGCAAAAAGACAAAGATAGTCGCTAAAATGACGGAATACATGGTCTTGACCAGATACATCGAGGCCACACGTTCGATGTTGTTGATGACCCGCCGCCCTTCGTTTAGTACCCCGGTCATGGCATCAAAATTAGAATCCAACAAAACGAAATCGGCAATCGAACTGGCGGCATCGGCACCGGAAGCCATCGCAATGCTGCAGTCACTTTGGCGCAACGCCAAGACATCGTTAACACCATCGCCGGTCATCGCAACCGTATGCCCCAAAGCCTGATAAGCCATGATGAGCTGCTTTTTTTGATCCGGGGTCACCCGGCCGAAGACATTGTATTGGTTAACCAGCGTTTGAAAATCAGCGGCGGTGGCATCAGCAGAAATGGTGCTCATGTCCACACTGCGATCAGCACCTTCGAGATGGGCTTGCTTGGCGATGTTAGCGACTGTGGTCGGATCATCACCCGAAATGACTTTTAAAGCCACGCCTTGGGTCTTGAAGAAATCAAACGTGTTGATGGCAGTCGGGCGTAATTCATCCGTGATGAGAATCAAGCCGATTAACTGCGGATTAACCAAAGGCTGGGTAAGTTGGGTGGCCGTTCCCACCGCAAGCACCCGGTAGCCATTTGCCGCAGCTTTTTGAATCTTAGCCGTTATGGCAGCTGGCAGTTGATCACCAAATGTAAACTGGGGCGCCCCCATAAACAAGGCTTGTCCATCCACAACGGCCCCGGACCATTTGCGAGCTGAAGAAAATGGAACGGTCTGGGTGACTTGTTGATTGGCATCGGCATCGGCTGCAGCTTTGATTGCCAAAGCCGTTTCATTGTCATCGTTGAGTGCATAGACGATCGCAGCGGCGGCGCGGGTGACATCTTTAGCGGTTCGTCCGTCTGCAGGTAATGTGTCGGTGACTTTGAGCTTGCCACTGGTAATCGTCCCGGTTTTATCCAAACATATTGTGTCGACTCTTGCTAAAGCTTCAATGGCCGGTAATGCCCGCACCAAGACGCGCTTGACAGCAAGGTTGCGTGCAGAAACAGCGAGTGCAACGTTTGTTAACAAAACCAGTCCTTCAGGGATCATCCCGATCATGGCTGCACTGGTGGTTAAAATCGCGCGATTATAATGACCCCGTCGAATCATGGAAACCGTGAAAAGAATGACGCCGATTGGAATCAAAACATAGGTTAAAACCCGAATGATACGATTGATAGTGGCTAATAGCTGACTTTGACTGGCCTTTTCTGCCTTAGCTTCTAGCGCTAGTTTAGCGGCAAAGGTAGCGTCACCGACAGCGGTTACTTGCATGGTAGCCTGTCCCGATACAACAAATGCACCGGAGAGCAAAGTGTCACCAACTTTTTTGGCAATGGGGCGGGATTCACCGGTTAGTGGACTTTCATCGCTTTCAAGGCCGTTGGTAGCTACCACGGTGCCGTCCACCGGAATTTGGTCCCCGCGTTTGAGGATGACCATATCGTCCATAACCAGTTGCTCAAGCTCGACTTTTTCCACCTGACCGTTACGGATGACTGTCGCACGGGTGGCAGCAAGAATCGACATTTTGTCAATTTGGCGCTTGGCTTGAATCTCCTGAATCGTACCAATGGCAGTATTGATAATGGCAACACCGAGAAACAGTAAATTCTTATAGCTACCAGTCGTAATAATGAGCGCACCCAACACGACATTGACCAAGTTGAATAAAGTGAAGGTATTGACTTTGATGATCTGGCTAATTGATCGTGTCAGTGGCTTTAGTGGCAGGTTGTGTTGGTCTGCATCGATTCGTTGCTGAACTTGTTCTTCCGATAACCCTTGATCAGGTGAAATCTTTTGCTCTGCCATCGCATGCCCTCCAGTACTTTTCATCCATTTTACCAATCCAGACAACAAGATGCCGAATATCACACTTGTTTTTACAAAACTTTGAAGTTGCTGGCATGGTTGGGTTATGGTTAGGGAGTCATGAAACCGTCATAATGAGATGAAAGTTATAGAAAGAAGTGCTCTCATGGTAAAACGAAACCCAAATGGAACCCGATTTATCACATTACCTAATGGCTACCACTTGTGGACCCAGACATTAGGCAGTGGCCCGATTCAATTACTGACGTTGCACGGCGGACCAGGCGGCACGAATGAAGTGTTTGAAAATTTTGCTGCTGAACTGGCATCTTTTGGTGTCCGTGTCTCGCGGTACGACCAACTGGGTTCATTTTTCTCTGATCAACCGGACTTTTCCGATCCGGCTAATCAAAAGCGTTTTCTCAATATTGCCTATTATGTTGACGAAGTGGAAAATGTTCGGCAACAGCTGGGCCTTGATCATTTTTACCTATTAGGTCAGTCCTGGGGCGGTGTGTTGGCGATTGAATATGGCTTGAAATATCCGCAGCATCTTAAGGGACTTATTTTGAGCTCGATGATTGATAACTTGGATGAGTATTTAGTTAACATTAACAAGATTCGGGAGACCATGTTTTCTAGTGATGACGTGGCATACATGCAACGGATTGAAGCCCAGCACGCGTTTGCGGATGCTAAATACCAGCAGTTGGTGCGTGAGTTAGGGGAGCAATATCTTCATCATGCCAAAGATCCCCAGCCGCGCCATTTAATTAGCACGTTGGCGACCCCCGTGTATCATCATTTTCAAGGTGATAATGAATTTGTGATGGTAGGCGCACTTAAGGACTGGGATCGACGGGCTGATATACATCGTCTGACAATGCCGACTTATCTGACATTCGGTGGACATGAAACCATGCCGTTATCAGCTGCCAAGCGAATGGCTCAGACAATACCAAATGCCACTTTGCATGTCACACCTAATGCCGGTCATGGTCAGATGTTGGACAACCCGACAGATTATTTCAGTCATTTGGGTCAGTGGCTTGTGAAAACGGATGCTGGGTCACCTTTATTAGATAATTAACGTTATAATATAAATGGTAAGTATATGTCTCTCATGTCATGGAGGTGCTTTCATGTCTGATTTTGATGAATTAAAAGAAGGGCTACTTGAACCGGTTCATGCCTTTGATCACGCACTGGAGCAACAACCCGATTTGATTATTCCGTTAGCAGTGATTCATTTGATTCCCATTGCACTGACTTTAGGCGGCGGCATTGCGATCATTCGCGGTCACCAGAAATTACGCGCGGAAAAAGAACGAACCAAGCAATTGAGCCTGAAGCTGGAAATGCACAAACGTCATCATGGCCGGCATCCATGGCGACTGGCACCAGAACATCGTGGCGCACATGAAGTGTTTGCACCGGAATATGCAGAAGTACCGGTTAATAAAAAACATCATTTGCATCACAAGCATTAATTTGTATTAGGTGATTTGCTTTGAAACGACTCCCGCCAATAAACCCGCGGGAGTCGTTTTTCGGTTGGGGGGTTCTTGCATACTCTCGAAACGCGTTCCCCGGCGCAGGAGTCTGCGTGTAAGGACCTTGGACGCAATGGTCAAAGCCCGCCCGGCCATTACGCTCAAGGCCACTTACACTCCGGTTTCTAAGCGGGCTGGCTCACGCTCTGCTGAAACGCGTTCGCCGGCGCAGGAGTCTGCGTGTAAGGACCTTGGATGCAATGGTCAAAGCCCGACCATCACGT
>OBZZ01000578.1_pt1 | contig 17458 bp, 12 predicted proteins | sample 1501451 | NCBI WGS metagenome assembly OBZZ01 (sample SAMEA2580274, study PRJEB22360) | human gut metagenome | biome: human gut; feature: human-associated habitat; material: faeces | place: Denmark | collected 2008/2010
GAGAGAAGACGGAGTGTAAGCTGCCTGGGACGTTATGGCCGGGCTTTGGCCATTGCGCCCAAGGTCCTTACACGCAGGTTTCTGCGCTGGCGAACGCGTTAATGTGAGCGTGTAATAGCATGCTCAATTCAAGTAACTAACAATTAGACCTGCTTATTTTTCTGACTTGCAGCTGCAGTTTTCGCGGCCAATTCCGCATACATCTGGGTCCGCGCCTCACCTTGCAATGGGTATTGCTTCGTTAAAAGATAAGCTACAAGCGAAAAGACTGCAGGTAAACCGAATAAAACCACCCCCAGGCTTTTAAGCAAACTGTCAGGGATGCGGGTGGCTTTTTCCAGTATTTGCGCATTATAGCCAACTAACAATAAGGCTAATCCAACGCCAATTGTTGCCAAACCCGACTGCAGCTTTTGAAGAAACATGTTAACCGCATTGATCGTTGCTTCCATTCCCGAATTGAGTTTAAGTCGATTATAATCCATGGTTTCCATGATGATGAGATTAGCTGGCACAAATTGGGCGCCGGCTAGGGTCATGACAATTCCGATAAGAAGATAGAACAGCCAAGGATTATGAATGACCTGAAATTCATTGATCGCAAACATGATTAGCAGAAACGGAACCATTCCCAAATAGCAGATTTGAACGCCTCGAAGTGCTGACATATATTTCATGGCTTTTTGGGAAATTAACGTACCGCCGATTAGAGTGACTAAGGTCAGGAGCCCGAAGTACATGGACTGAATACCCAAGTTGGCAACGCCGAATGCGTACTTAATGTAGTAAAGCGATGTTGCCGTCAGTAACGCCCAGACAAAGCCGCCAACAAAAGTGAAATAGAGGTTGACGCGAAATGGCTTATTGATTTTTACCATCCGGCCGACATCACGTAACTTTGGCGGCTTGGTTCCTTCAGCAACAGGCCCTTCTTTGACCATGAAGCCGCCAATTAACGAGATGATTAAAAATGGAATGATGATCAAATCTACGGTCAACGGAATATTTGGACTTTTTTTAGTTCCCAAAAAGCTGGCAATCGCCATAAAAAACGCGAAGACCACACCGACAACATTGCTGGTAATTCGTGGCCAGGAAATTAATTTAGCCCGAATCTCCTGATCAGCAGACATGGTGCTGGTCAACGGAACCGTGACGATAATGGTTGCTGAAAACATAAATAAGAAATAGGTGATGTAGAGGTAGACTTCTTTGCCGAAATCACTTAAGTTTTGGGGAATGTGAAACAACATCATTCCCAAAATGCCGGTAAAAAAGGTGCCAATCAGAACATACGGTTTAAATTTCCCCCAACGAGTTCGGGGTGAAATGTCAATCAAATAACCAGTCCAAAGGTCATTGATGGCATCCCAGAGCCGTCCAACGAATAATAGCGTGGTGGCGACTGCCGCTGCTTTGCCAGGGACGTTGGTGTAAATCCCGGAATAATCGGTAATAAACATCATCAAAACAGCAGTATAAAGATAATACGCGGTTGTGCTGATCAACCCCATGGCATTAACGCCGAAGAAAGTCCGTGAATCTAAGGGGTAATTCTTTGGATAACCCTTCAATGTAAAATCCTCCCAAGAATCAAATAAGTGCGGTGACAAATTAAAAAGGTTTTCGTAACTCGATTTTTGAGTTTTGACCATAAGATTTTTAACTTGCAGGCTTCTTGACTTGATTATAGGTGATGTTTTTAAAACATGCTATTAACTGCCTCGAATTGGAAACATCTTCATTTTATAACCGACCCTGCAATTAGAATCTTTATGGCTAGGATTTGCACGATTGTTGGAAAATATTAAATTATAAATGCAAAATATTCAAAAAATATTTTCGTTATCTTATTTTTAATGCAAGTAGATACTAAATGGCTGCCTTCAAGAAATCACCCTGTCAAGACAGGGTGATAAGGCATAGATAAAACAAGTTTTCACAAATAGATACATTGCGTGCAATGTCAGGGAAAACGGTTTTCACAGACTGGTGTCATGTCTGCAAATCCCAATAATAATGGCCTTTGCAGCGGTTATATAACGTTAGGTATTTAAATATTAGCATATAATTATATTGATTATAAGCCATTAACAGGTATAATTAAGTCTGTAAGTTGATGAACTCACAAGATTAGGAGGGACTTTTAAATGTATGCAGTAAGCAATGAACCTAGTTATGTTGAAGTAATTAATCAAAATCTGGAACGCCTTCTCGTGTTTGAGACTGTTTTTAAAGAGTACGTCCACACATGCAAGAACATCGAGAAAGGAAACTGCTATGCAAGCGAAAGTCTCGACCGCTTGCGACTTTATTTCACCAAAAATGTCATTAAGTTCTGTAATTTCGTTGATAGTGTCAATGCCGAGTCAGCACCATGCAACTATGCTGCCTTTCATAAGGTACTGGTAAGTGGTCTTTGTGGCATTCGCAGCGGCGTTTTGAATATGTTGCAGGCGATCGACACGGATCAGGTAGATCATGAACGATTTGCGGCCGGATTAGCCGAACAGCAAGCAGCTCGGGCTCAAATCGATTCGGCTTTTTCCAAGATTCTTGATCCGATCTTTTAGTCCGCGTTCTTGCGTCAATGTGGCATAATTGAGGCAAGGGGGTGACGACTTGGCAATTTGGCGCATGATGTTTGCACGGCCGCAGTTTAAGCATCAGGAAATTAAACGAATGGTCGATGAACTCAATCAAGACGGTAATTTTGGCGGATTACCCATTCATCGGATCAGCCTCACGCGACAAACAAAAGAGCTGATTTACGTTGACTTGGATTTTGAGCTAACAACCGGGTTGACCCAACCCCTATTTGAGCAGATGGCCAAGTACATTCTTGTTTCAGTTGCTGGATTGGCGCATGCACCGCAACCCATTTACTTAATGGCAATGGCAAATCCTTTTTCAAAATTAAATATCAGTTATTACATCTATCCGGATCATAGCTTGGACTTAATTTATTGGCAGCCGCTGATGAAAGTCCAATCCTGAACCAGACGGATGGCGTGACTGAATTGACCGAATCGGCAAGGTATTGTGTGATGATTCGGTCTTTTTTTCGCCAAAATGGTTGCCAAGTCGGGACTGATTTTCATTTTGGGCTTTAGACCGATTATCAAGTGCTGGGTAAGTATGCTAAGATATGGCAAGTTATTTCATTTCGGCGCGTTGTCATTTGTTGTAGAGGAGAATGGTCTTTGCTAGAGCTAAAGCATATAAAAAAATATTACCAAACCGGTGATTACACCACGAAAGCACTTGATGATGTTTCGGTGCAGTTTCGGGAGCAGGAGTTTGTGGCCATCCTTGGTCCCAGCGGCTCCGGTAAAACAACGCTACTGAACGTGATCGGTGGCCTTGATCGGTATGATTCAGGCGACTTATTGTTACATGGCCGGTCAACCAAAGACTTCAAAGAATCTGACTGGGATGCTTATCGTAACAACTCGGTTGGCTTCATTTTTCAGAGCTATAACTTAATCATGCACCTTAGCATTTTGGAAAATGTTGAGCTGGGACTCACGTTGAGCGGGGTTTCTGCCAGTGAGCGGCGCAAAAAGGCTGAGGCAGCGCTGGTTAAGGTTGGTTTGAAGGAACACATGGGGAAACAACCCAACCAACTGTCCGGTGGGCAAATGCAGCGGGTTGCGATTGCGCGGGCGATTGTTTCGGAACCGTCAATCTTGTTGGCCGATGAACCGACTGGCGCGTTGGATACCGAAACCAGTCAGGAAATCATGCAGTTGATTGCCGACTTGTCGCGGGAACGTTTAGTCGTTATGGTCACCCACAATCCTCAACTGGCGCATGATTATGCCCAACGGATTATTGAATTTAAAGACGGTAAAATTCTATCTGATTCAAAGCCATATGATGTTGAGGAGCAAACCGGACATTTTGATTTACGCCGCACTAAAATGAGCTATCTGACGGCTTTGAAGTTATCTTTTACCAATATCATGACTAAGAAGGGTCGTACTTTCCTGACGGCTTTCGCATCAAGTATCGGGATTATCGGGATAGCAGTGGTCCTGGCCCTTTCTTCGGGTTTTCAAAAGCAAATCGATAACACGCAGTCAGAAACGTTGGCGCAATTTCCCATTACCATTTCGTCTACTGCCGTGAACTTGACGGCCGGGGCGGAAGATAATACGAAAACCGCCACCTTTAAGACAACTAAAACGGTGGAAGCCAAGCAAAGTGCCAGTGATAAAGCACAGCACACCAACAAACTTAATCAAAAGTATATCGACTATGTGAATGGCATCAGCAAGCGGTTGACGAATAATATCGGCTATACGTATGGCACCGGAATGAATTTATTGCGTAATGTCAACGGAACTGTGAAGCCGGTTCAATTTTCAACCGCCAAACCGACAAGTAATCAAACGCAGCGGAGTTTTTCCAGCGCCAGTTCGTCCGTTTACCCAGTTGATCGTGAAGGCAAGACAAGCTATCTCAAGAAGAACTATGAGGTTGTCGCCGGTAGCTATCCGAAATCCGACAATGACGTCATTTTAATTGTTGATCGGGACAATTCGACTAATATCAATGCGCTGAAAAACCTTGGCTTCTCAGTTAAAAATGGTCAAAAGATCAAATTTGGCGACATTGTCGGGACGAAGCTAAAGGCGATTGCCAATGACCATTATTATCAAAATGTGGGTGGCAGCGTCTATGTACCAACTAAAAATTACGCTGATGCCTATAATCAAAATGGTAATCGGGAGCTGACCGTAACCGGTGTTTTGCGAACCCGTTCCAAGACAAGCGATGGTCTTTTGAGCCAAGGCTTTGCTTATTCTGATCGACTGACCAAAGATTTAGTGGCAATGAATAAGAATTCTGCAGTTGTCAAAGCGCAACGTAATAGTGACGTTAATATTTTCACCAATCAAAGTATTGACGATGCCACCAAGGATCAACTAATTACCGGATTGGGCGGGTCGGAAACGCCAACACAGATCACAATTTATCCAACTAGTTTCAAGGATAAGGACAAGATCTTGAGTTATCTCGACAAGTTCAATCATGGTAAGAAAAAGGCCGATCAGGTGGTTTACACTGACTTGGCCGGCACCATTTCGAGCATGACAGGCGGGATCATGTCAGCCATTACCATTGTCCTGGTTGCCTTTGCAGGGATTTCATTAGTAACTTCGATGATCATGATTGCGATTCTAACCTATACGTCAGTGCTTGAGCGAACCAAGGAAATCGGCGTTTTGAAGGCATTAGGCGCGCGTCGCAAAGATGTCACCCGGGTTTTTGATGCTGAAACCATCATTCTAGGGGTCAGTTCAGGGATACTGGGCATTATCATTGCCTGGTTGCTGACGTTCCCGATCAATGCGATTTTGTACGGCATGACCGAACTGCCGAATGTTGCGCAGTTGAATCCCGTCCATGCGGTGATTCTGATTCTAATCAGCACGATCCTGACCGTCCTCGGCGGCCACATTCCAGCGCGTATGGCAGCAAACAAAGATGCGGCAATTGCTTTACGAGCTGACTGATGTCTATAACGATTAACAATTGATCGTTTATCAAAAAAGCAGTGGTGTCTGCATTGGGCGCCTCTGCTTTTTGCTTTACCGAGGAAGAAGATCATTTTTGAGCGTAAAAAGCTAGGGAGCATAGGTTTAAAAATGCTATGAAGGCATAGAAGCCTCAGTCATGTTTGCGGTTTCATTTGTCTTCATGCCAAAATACCTCTATAATGATTACTTATCAATTGGCATTTTGAGGGAAGTGTCATGAGAGCAGCTAGGAGGATCATTTCCTAGCGAGAGGATGTATTTCAATTGGATAATTCAAAGAACCGCACGTTTATGGGTCATCCCCGCGGGCTATTAACGCTGTCGATGACCGAATTCTGGGAGCGGTTCAGCTATTACGGTATGCGGGCGATCTTAATCTACTACATGTACTATGCGGTAGAAAAAGGCGGTCTGGGATTCGACCAGCCCACAGCCTTATCGATTATGTCGATTTATGGATCACTGGTTTATTTAAGTGCCACAATTGGCGGATTTATTAGTGATCGCTTGCTCGGGTCGCGGCGAACTGTCTTTTGGGGCGGTGTCCTCATCATGCTCGGGCATATTGTGTTGTCTCTGCCAATTGGCGCGGTGGGGTTATTTGGGTCCATTGTGCTGATTGTTTTAGGGACGGGATTGCTTAAACCAAATGTATCGGAAATGGTTGGCAGTCTGTATCCTGAAGAAGATTTGCGCCGAGACTCCGGTTTCAGTATCTTTGTCATGGGGATTAATTTCGGGTCGTTGATTGCACCGATCTTTGTGCCGTGGATGGCCGATAAGTTTAACTTCCACGCCGGTTTTTCGTTGGCGGCGATCGGTATGTTTATTGGCCTGATCTTTTATGTCATCGATGGGCGTAAATATATTAATCCGGCTGACAATACGGCACCTGACCCGTTAAAGCCGGAAGATATTCGGCCGCTGGTGATGCGTGTCGTGGGTGCGTTGGTGGTTGTCGCAGTTATTTTAGCCGTGATGGCAAGCCTAGGTGCTTTGACGATTGCAAACGTTATTAGTTTGATTACCATCGTTGCGATCGGCTTGCCGGTTTGGTACTTTATTTTGATGATCCGCAGCAAAAAGGTGACCAAGACTGAGCGTTCACGTGTCATTGCGTATATCCCGCTGTTCTTAGCCGCGATGATCTTTTGGGCGATTGAGGAACAAGGCTCGGTTGTTTTGGCTTTGTTTGCTGCCCAACAGACTAAATTGGACTTTGGATTCTTTAAAATCCTGCCTGGAAATTTTCAGACGTTGAATCCGTTATTCATTCTGTTATATGGTCCATTGTTTGCCTGGTTATGGATGAAACTCGGTAAACGCCAACCGACCTCGCCCAAGAAATTTTATCTGGGCTTGATTTTTGCCGGCGCATCGTACTTATGGATGGTCATTCCGGTCCTGTTATTTGGCAGCAGTGCTAAGGTTTCACCTTTGTGGCTGGTCATGAGCTGGGCAATTGTGGAAATTGGCGAAATGCTGATTTCACCGGTTGGACTTTCAGTTACGACTAAATTGGCCCCTAAAGCTTATTCATCGCAAATGATGAGCATGTGGTTCTTAGCTGATGCATCGGCGCAGGCCGTCAATGCGCAAATTGTGCGTTTCTATACACCAAGCCATGAAGTTGCCTATTTTGCTGTCGTTGGCCTGGTTTCAGTTATCTTTGCGATTGTACTGGCCTTTTTCACGCCGCGCATTGAAAAGCTGATGCAAGGGGTTAATTAAGCGGGTGATAGACTGGCGCGCACCGGTAAATTAACGGAGGTGTGGTGATGGTAAAAGTTGCGATCAGTGTGGATAACCATTTTGATGTTAATCATGTTGATGGTTTCGAAATGTTGAAACACCAAGCAGCTTATCTCGTTGAACATGGCTATCAAGTCTACGTCAATGCCGGTGATACGTATAACGATTTCACGAAATCGCTGGCGTACTATCAGGCATTGCAACGGGAAGTCGGCGATCAAGTGATTGTCCGATTTTTAGCCGGTAATCACGACATGGTTAAGGGTGCGACCTATGCTGAAATTCAGTCAGATGTTGACCCGCTTTATTTACACGAAAAGGTTTTGCCAGTTCCGGGAACGAATGCGGTTATCGTTGGAAACAACGGCTGGTATGATTATTCACTTGCGCAACTTGGAAAGTCGAAAACGCCGGCTGAATATGCGCAGTGGAAGCGGGCGTTTTGGATCGACAGCGCCATTGACTCACCGATAAGTGACTTAGCGCGGATGCAGCGGGTGCTTGATACCACCGAAGCGGCTTTGGTGGCTAATCGCGGCAAACGGATCATTTTTGCCACGCATTTTGTTCCGATTCTCGGTGCGATGGTGTACGCAGTTGATCGCCAGTCATGGCAGATGGCTACCGCGTTAATGGGATCGGCAAAACTAGGCGACCTGCTGACAAATCGGGCTAGTGTCGTGGTGTTTGGTCACGAGCATTTTCGCGATTCCCCTAAGCTGCTAGGCAAGACAATTTATTATCATCAACCGCTGGGCTATGGTCTTAAACGCCTTTTTGAATGGCAAAGTACCGACTGGCTGACGGAATGGCGCGACACATTAGTCACATTGGAAGTGCCCGCAGCTTTGACAGATTAAGCAAAAAAATTAAGTATCAGAGGTTATAAAAACTACCTGAAAATGGTTGATTTTTATAACCTCTTTTTGTACACTATTAAAGTTGATTTATATCAATCGCATGGAGGAGTAGCGAAGAGGCTAAACGCGGCGGACTGTAAATCCGCTCCTTCGGGTTCATAGGTTCGAATCCTATCTCCTCCATTTTTTAACCAACGCGAATTTTTTGGAAAGGAATCCTTGATATGAGGGTTCTTTTTGTTTATCTACTCCTGACGGTGACCTGTTTCAAAATATTAAGCTACTAGCAGCCATAAACTAGCTTTATTCCCTGACACTAGTAGCAAGCCTTGGCGTTATGTGGGGTGCGTGGGTGAGGGTCTCATCTAATGCAAGCTGTTTACACAGTGGGTATTGATATGGCTAAGATTAGAACAGATTAATCTTAAAGAAATAAACGACGAATCGTTTTCCCTACAAAACACTTGTATGTGGGAAAATGATTCGTCGTTTTTTGAAGCTTAAGGTTGTTCAGCTTGAATACAGGCGGTGGAATGTAAAGCTTTAATCAGTCACTACTTGTAATTGAAAGGGACTGACGCGGTAATCCCGCCCTTGGTACTTGATATGAACAAATGGAAACCTTTCAAATTCGTCCGGGATTTCATCCAAAGAAAAAGAGTCCAAAGTACCACCATCTTCAACCCAGCTGACACGGTCATCTTGTCCTTTCGTAATGAGCGCATTTTCTGAAATTTCTGTCCAACCCATGGGAGCTAAATTAGCGTATAGATGCACTGACATTTGATCACGACCTTTCTGACAAGGTTATCCCATATTTTCTGAAAAGCGGTGAACAAAGTGACCGGTTCTAACCTGTCTGGTAACATTCTTACAATATCCGAGTGTACGATTTCAGCCAGCGACAGACACTGAGCTTTTGGCACTTTTGTAATTAATAATTTGATTATGAGCTGCCAAAATATTTTCAAAGTCTGCCGGGGCGGGATGCGATTGTATGGAAACAACTTTGCAATTAGGTAAATTGAGTAATGGCAAGTTTGTGATAATCATATCAAATTGATAGGCAATTTTTTTTAGCTCTGCTAGGGTATTTGCTGGTACGATCTCAAATTTGAGACTTGAGCGGGAGTGATAATTGAGCTCATTTAGTAAAAATTGACTATGTTCTAAGGTTGTGTCGAAAAAGAGACCGGTGCGGACTTCAGGCGCTTGTTGCTCTAATTGAAGCGGGAGATTTTCCCAGGTTGTCACTAAAATAAATAGTAGTTTTGTGATCAGACTATCATCAAACGGAATATGAATCTTTTCATTCTTCAAGGAAGTAATCAGCATTTTCCTTGCTTGACGAATAAACGCTTTACTAAATTGGTTCATGTTAGCAAAGAAGGCTTCATCGGGATTATAGAGAATTTTGGTCGGTCCCCATGTGTATTCGAGGGCATTATACAAACATAACAAAACCTTTTCGCGGTTGGTCAGTGATAAATGCTCCGTTGTGGCGACAGCGTCAAGAAAGTGGGAAAGTGCGTGATGAGTTGCACGAATTTCAGGATCTTGGCGCGTTTTCGCGATAAGATCTTCATATGATAAGGCGCTTTTGGAATTGAAGAAAAGATAGAAAAGATGAGAGAAGACTAATAAAGAGTAGTCAATTTTATAAACGCTCGCGATTTTCCTGTGTAGTTCTGCCGAAAAGTTCTCCTCTTCCTTTACGACGGGCTCATGCTTAAAGGTGTGACCGCGACTACTGCGCTTGAGGCAAATGAAGATGGTCGTCCGCAACTTATTGATGAATGAAAAAGATTGATACATTGGCCTATTCAGTGTTGGAAAACGCGAGAAAAATTCCGAGATAATGGCATCAATTAATTTTAAATCACTTTTGGGTAGAAAGACGTCAATAAGCCAATATCGTTCTAACAAATAGCAGTAATAAAAATAGTGAATTTTTTTCTCATCACCGATAATATCCAACGACTGAGTATCAATACGAAAACCATAGTGCGGCAAAATTTGATTCAAGGCTTGTATATGCCGCCTTAGCGTTGATTCACTGATGTAAAGCGCTTCTGAAAACTGTGCAATTGACAAGAAATGATGAAGAAATATTTGCTCTAGTATCAAGAACCGAGTGGACTGACGATAAATGGCTGAGTAAATGTATAACGGACTGTGTGAAGCGTCATAAGTTAACCTAATACCAAAACGCTGACTACTTTCGATTTTCAAAGGATCAATATACTGGTTAATGGTTCCGATGTTTTGCCGAATTGTGCGTGCAGGAATTCGTGTTTCTACAGCAACGTGATTAATGGTCATCCAATCTTTATCAAGCAGACAAGTAATGATGTCGTAATGCTTGAGTAGGTTATTTTCTAGTAGCTCCTTCATAACCTTACCTCCCATCAAATAATTCAAGGCTTTTCAAAACTTGCCTAACTTTAGGTGAGTTTTGAACTGGCGCTAAACATTTATTTATTTATATTAAGTTGAATGTTGCATAAGCAATGCTTTGTTTGCAATAAATTATAACGGTATACCAGTGATTATTTCAATAATGATGCATCATTTTTTGAAAAATAATATTTTATATCAGAATATTTAATTATTAATATTGATTGTTTTAGTTGTTTACGGTTTTTAATTCAGTAAGGGAGAGACGTGAAGCAGTGAAAAAGGGGAAAGTGATGTTTTTTGGGTCCGGGCATTATTACGATTGGCCTTTGGGATTCCACACTTGTGGTTGAAGCGGCAAACAAGCCTCAGATTGGCGATGTGCATTTAGGCGGCAATAGTACTGATGACTACAAAAAAATACTTCAAAGTATTACATTTCAGTACAGCAATGATGCCGTTGAATATGATGAAGTAACCGACACTTTTAAGATTCCGATCCGATTTGGCTCGAATACAATGAGAAATGGGGCTAGCCGTTATCTTGAATTTGGTTATTCATTCAATGACGCCTTGGAAGGCAAAGATAAGCAGATTGTGATTTCGCCGCAGGGTCAAGAAACCGCGACCATTAACCAACTGGATAAAAATCGCGAGTTTGCTTTTCGCTTGTCAGTTAAAACCACTATTGGTGGGACGGCAAATGCAGTGATTCACCTGCAGGCCCATAAAATCCAGCCAGAAGATTGGATAGCAGTCAGGATGGAAAGTGCTCGTGAAAAGAACCGAACCAATCCTAGACCGGCTTGGAAGTCAACGCGCATTCTTGAGTACAAGGAATTTGGCCCTGCCTTGAATGCCAAGTTGTTGGAAGCGATGAAGAAAAAGGCATTTGATAATATAGCTAGTGGCTGCTGAACTAGCCTGCCAATTTTGCTTGGGAATCCATCATCCGATACAAAATCGTGATAGTTTTTGGCCCATCCCGAACCCCAATTAAAATTGGTACACCAAAAAAGGCCAAGAGCAGGTCAAGGTTGGCGCTCACAATCGCAAAGTCTACAGTGACGGCGATGCTTTCGATGCGTTTTGCCTTCACCAAACTAAGCCAAGACTGAAACTTTAAGTAAGAAATCCGGCGCTCAATTGCACCGCGGCGGTTTTCAGCTTCAATCATGGCTTTCTTTTTGGCAGGATCAGGGTGTTTAGGTGGACGTCCCGGCTTGGATCCCGGTATCTCGATGTCGCGAGCCTCACAGTAGGCACGATTGGCGCGAGTCCGGTAAATTTTATCAACCAGTACTCGGGTTGGATATTGTCCGTAAAGGTCCCAGTGGTGATCAACCGCGGCTTCTAAATCCATACTTTCGTGAAAGTTGTTGAAATCAAAACGCTTAAGCTCCAAGATCCCACTCGTCATGGATAAATCAATTTCAGCTCCGAATTCGGTTGGCTGTTTGGCTTTGCCCCGCTTGATTGGCCGGATAAAGGGCTGATCAAGGCTGACAATCCGATCAGCTACTTGGTGGATCTGATGTTCAAACATATAGGATTGTTGTTCGTATACCTTCTGAATCGTTTCAAGTCGCTGTGTTTGCCAATCAGTCAGCTGACCGCTTTGCGCACGTAATTCTTTGACATAGCGCAGATCGCGTTTAATGTACTGTAGCTGGTGCTGGATAATCGTCCGCCGATGTTTGCGCTGTTGCTTGAGGTGCCGCGAGAAGTTATTCCATTCTTTCTGGGCGGTTCGTTTATAGGTTCGTGGCGGCTTAACCGTTAATTGCTTGCATAAATCATCGATCATCTTTTCAAGATCAAGGTGACTTTGGTTAAGCAGGTGCGTGTCCTGAGGAAATTTGATGTTCACGGGAACCGCCGTCGCGTCAATGATAAGCTCACTAACATCAACCCCTTGGGCAATCAACTTGGCCCGTACGTCATCCGCGACGATTTGGCGAAGCAGCTCCGAAATGAGTGGATTCGTTTCCGAAACTTGGTCAACGTTGACGGTTCGAAGGGCAAACTGGCTTGATAGTCATCGATACCCACAAAATGCTGGAATGCCGGGGTGTCACGAATCATTTCAACTAACCGAACATTAGATCAACTATACTTTTGCTTAATTAATTGAGCCCCGTACAGAAGGCGAAATGGCTTAGCAGCACGGCCCAACTTTGAAGGGAAGATTGATTGGTACACCTCTTCCATGGCAGCCCACGGAAGAACCTCGGCCAATTGTACCCAATGATTGCAAGTGCTGAGTGGCGTTCCTAGTGCCTCTCCCAGCGATTCAAATGACCGTTGAACTGTCTTTTTACGATAAACCATGTGACTTCTCCTATCGTTGGTTGTTAAACTGCAGGTCTCTATGCCGAAGTTATGCGGTTTACAGGCATTTGGCACTGCATTTATTTTACAATAATAACGAATGGAAGCCTTGTGTTACAGGCGATCTAAAATTATTCAGTATCCACTACATAAGCTGTATGCAAAAAGCCGGTCTACACGTTCGTTGTGTACACCGGCTTTTTGCATGCATGACGGTGACGTTGCTAAGAAAGCACCATAAGAAATTAAGACATGGAATGAACGTTGCTTTTGGCATTAATAATCTGATTGTGAACCGCCAAAATATTGTCGAAATCTTTTGGCGTGGGATGAGGCGGAATGGACACAATCTCGCAATTAGGCAAGTTGAGTAACGGCAAATTGGTGATAATCATGTCAAACTGGCGGGAAACAACTTTTAATTCCGCTAAAGAACTAGCCGGAACATGTTCAAGTTTGAGACTCGAGCGCAAATGGTAATTGAGTTCATTTAATAAGAACTGACTGTGCTCGAAACTGGTATTAAAGAAAAGTCCAGTTCGAACTTTTGGCGCTTTTTGTTCCAACTGCAAGGTGAGGTTTTCCCAGGAAGTGGCCAAAATAAACATTAATTTGGTGATAAGGGCATCATCAATGTGAACGCGAACTTTTTCTTGTCGTAATGCTGTCACGAGTGCTTGCCTTGCACGTTGAATAAACGCCTTATTAAATTGATTCATGTTCGCAAAAAATGCTTCGCAGGGACTGAAAAGAATTTTAGTCGGTCCCCATATATATTCGATGGCATTATACAACCGCAGCAGCACTTGTTCACGATTGGTTAAAGATAGATGTTCAGTGGCAACAATGCTATCAAGAAAGTGGGCCAGTGCATGATGGGCTGCACGGATTTCTGCGTCTTGGTGGGTTTTTGCAAGCAGATCTTCATAAGACCACGCGTTTTTAGGATTGAAGAACAGATAAAACAGATGCCAGAAGACAGATGACGCACAGTCGAGTTTATAAACCCGAGCAATTTTTCGCCGTAGTTCAGGAGAAAAATTTTCGGTTTCGTTTGTCGGAGTTGCATTTTTAAAGGTATGACCACGACTGTTACGTTTGAGGCAGACGAAGATGCTTGCCCGCAGCTTGTTGAGAAACGAGAAAGCTTGATATCTCGGCGATGTCAAAGTCGGAAAATGCTCGAAGAATTCAGCGATAATTGCGTCAATCAACGTTAAATCTCCTGCTGGTAAAAAAGCATCGATAAACCAGTACCGTTCTAAAAGATAGGTGTAATAAAAATAGTAAACTTTATTTTCATCACCGACAAGATCCAACGTTCGGGTATCAATGTGGAACCCATAATGCGGCAGCGCTTGGTTGAGTGCCTGAATATGCCGTGTCAAGGTTGATTCACTGATGAAAAGCGCTTCTGAAAACTGTGCGAGCGAAGAAAAGTGTTGCATAAAAAGCTGCTCTAAGATCAAAAAGCGTGTTGATTGCCGATAAATGGCGGTATAGATATATAAGGGATTATGCGAAGCGTCATAAGTTAACCGAATGCCAAAACGCTGGCTGCTTTCGATCTTTGCAGGGGCAATATATTGATTAATGGTGCCAATATTCTGGCGGATCGTACGTGCCGGAATCCGCGTTTCTTCAGCCACCCGACTGATGGTCATCCAATCTTTGTCAAGCAGAAAACTGATGATGTCATAATGCTTGAGTAGGCTGCTTTCTAATAATTCCTCCATAACCTTACCCCCAAGTAGGCTGTTACCGTCAAAATCTGCCTAACGTTAGGCAAGTTTTGAACTAGAACCAAGAATTTATTTAATTATAATAATGGCGTAATGCATAAGCATTGCTAGGCTCACTATAAATTATAGAGAGATAATGCTTGATGCATCAATTATTAAGCTCCATCCACTCAAAATATAATAATTTATATCAAATATTTTGAGCATGTACATGAGCTGCTTTAGTTGGTTGCTGTTTTAGGCTCAACAAAGGGGAGGCAGGTTGAAGTGAAAAAAGGGAGATTGTTGTTCTTACTCGCCACGGGACTGATCTCGATTGGCCTCGGGGATTCAAGCGCTGTCGTTTTGGCAGCGAATAAACCTGAGGTCGAAAATGTCTATTTGGGTGGTCCCAAACACCAATATGCAGATGTTATCAACAGTATCAAGTTGGAGTACAGCAATGATGCGGTCGTGTATGACGAAGAAACTGACACATTTAAAATTCCGATTCGTTTTGGATCATTAAAATATACTGATGGAATGAGCCGACACCTTACATTTAGTTATTTGTTTAACGATGAACTTCAAAGTAAGGTGAATCGTGTTTTGGTATCGCCTGAAGGATTATTTCCGCAGATTGTTGAAACTCCCAAGCAAGGAAAATTTTCTTTAGAATGGCAAACCGGAAAAATAGTCGGTGGGACAGCCAATGCCGTGATATACATGCAAGCACATAAAATCACGCCTAATGATTGGATAGCCGTTCAAATGGAAAGCGATAATGGCAAGACCATTTTGAAGCATCCATCCTGGCGTTCCACCCGTATCCTTGAATACAACGACTTTGGCCCTGCCCTTAACGCCAAGCTTTTAGAAGCCATGAAGAAAAAGGCGATTGATGACACGGCTAAAGACCCTGAACCGGTACAAGAAGAAGTCAAAAAGAAAGTTGACCCAATCACAGTTGACGATGATTTCGCCAAGCTCATTCAGGAAATCGTTTTAAACGCGCATAAGGAACAGGCTAAACGAGATATTGATGCCGAAGCCGCCAAAGTCAGCGCTGAAATTGAACAGGATCCGACACTGACGGCAAAGGAAAAGGCGGAGCAAAAAGACGGCGTTGCAGCCGAAGCAACCAAGGCCAAGGCCGCAATCGACCAAGCGCAAACCGAAACTGGGGTTCAACAGGCCCGAGATGCCGGCATTGCAGCAATCGATGCCCAACATCATCCTGGAACCGGCCTTAACGTGCGCCGGGAAGATGCTAAGAAAGCGATTGATGCCGAAGCGGCTAAAGTGACTGCTGAGATTGAGCAGGATTCAACCTTGGCTACCAAAGAGAAAGCGACCCAAAAGCAAGGGGTTGCCGATGAGGCCGCGAAAGCAAAAATAGCGATTGATCAGGCGCAAACGATTGAAGCCATCGACAAAGCTCAAGCTGATGGGATTAAAGCCATTGACGCCCAACACCAGCGAGGCGCTGACTTCGATACGCGTAAGGCTCAAGCCAAACGAGACATCGATACCGAAGCGGCCAAAGTCAAGGATGCCATTGATCAAGACCCAACTCTGACGGCCAAAGAAAAGACAACCCAAAAGCAAGGGGTTGACGATGAAGCGACTAAGGCGAAAACGGCCATTGATCAAGCGCAAACTATTGATGGGGTGATCCAAGCTAAAGATGACGGTATCAAGGCAATTGATGCGCAACATCAGGCAGGTACTGATTTGGCGACCCGCAAAGATACTGCTAAACAAGCGATCGATGCCGAAGCGGTCAAAATAACCGATGCCATCAACCAAGATGACACGCTAACCAGTACCGAAAAGGACGCCCAGAAGCAGGCAGTTGCTGACGAAGCGGCTAAAGCCAAAGCAGCGATTGACCAGGCTCAAAATGCAGATGCCATTCTTCAGGCCCAAGCTGACGGGATTAAAGCCATCGATGCGAAACATCAAATTGGCGCAGATTTAGATACCCAGAAAATCAAGGCTAAGCAGGCAATTGACAAGGAAGCAACTAAAGTTTTAACGGCAATTGATCAAGATCCGACTTTGACCAGTGCTGAAAAAAAGGCGCAAAAGCAAGGGGTCGCTGACCAAACTGCTAAAGCCAAGACCGCAATTGATGCGGCGCGGAATGCTAATGAAATCGCCAAAGCGCAAGAAGATGGGATTAAAGCCATCGATGGGCAACATCAGCCGGGCGTGGATTTAGCCAAGCGCAAAGCCGATGCACAAGCGGCCATTAACGCAGAAGCGGCCAAAGTTGGCGAAGCGATTGATCAAGATCCTACTTTAACGAGCCAAGAAAAGGCGGCCCCAAAGCAGACCGTTACTGCTGAAGCAACCAAGGCTAAAGATGCCATCGCCAAAGCGCAGGATGCCGATGGTGTTATTCAGGCTGAAAAAGCAGGCATTCAAGCCATTGACGATGCGCATCAGTCAGGGGTTCTTTTAGATATGCGCAAAGCTGATGCTAAAAAAGCCATTGATGAGGAAGCTGCTAAAGTTAATGACGTCATTGACCAAGATGTCACGTTAACCAGCGCTGAGAAAGCCACGCAGAAGCAAACAGTTGCGGATGAAGCAGCCAAAGCCAAGACGGCGATTGACGCAGCCAAAAATGCGGACACCGTTGATCAGGCCAAAGCATCCGGCATCCAAGCCATTGATGCCGTCCATCAAGGCGGCACGCTTTTGCACACTCGCAGGCAAGATGCCAAAAAGGCGATTGACACTGAAGCAGCTAAAGTGATTGCGGCTATTGGCCAAGATGTGACCTTGACGCAAGCGGAAAAACTAACGCAACAGCAAGCAGTCGCTGATGCAGCAACGCAAGCTA
>OBZZ01000584.1_pt1 | contig 17391 bp, 12 predicted proteins | sample 1501451 | NCBI WGS metagenome assembly OBZZ01 (sample SAMEA2580274, study PRJEB22360) | human gut metagenome | biome: human gut; feature: human-associated habitat; material: faeces | place: Denmark | collected 2008/2010
GGAAAGAACTGACCACCGCTAGGTACTTTACCGGGGACGCCACCGAGTTACCGGCGGCTTTGCGCGGGGCTAAACAGACGGATTCGGAGCTCAGTTTCGAATCTAATGCCGCCCAATTTGCGGGGGTGCTGGCTACCCTTTCGGGGGTGAATAAGCTGCTCACCGGGCTGGCTGTGGGAGTCGGCGGAGCCGGGCTAGCCGCCCTCGCCCTGATAATGATCTTTTGGATCCGCGGACGCACCCGCGAGATCGGGGTGCTGCTGGCTGTAGGAAAAACCAAAGCGAATATCTTGGGGCAACTCGCCCTAGAGGCCGCTTTCTTGGCGCTAATAGGCAGCGCTATCGGAGCGGTCCTGGGATTTCTGCTGTCAGGGAAGGTATCTGCCCTGGTCTTTGCCAAGTCCGCCAGCCCGTCTTTATCCGCCCTGTCTGCGAGCGGGAGCGCCGGGAGTATCCTGGCCGCCCTCGTCCTCGGATATGTGATTACTTTTGTGGCGCTACTTTTAGCGACCGTTCCCCTGCTTCGTCAAACCCCGCGAGCTATTCTCGCAAAAACTAGTTAGGAAAGATTATGAGTATTTTGCAGTTAGACCACCTTGATTATGTGTATCCGGGAACCAGCACCCAGATCCTGTCGGACGTGTGCACCGGCTTCGAAATCGGGAAGTTTTATGCGATTGTTGGAGCATCCGGGGCCGGCAAATCCACCTTGCTGAACCTGCTGGCAGGATTAGATAAGCCCACTTCCGGGGCAGTGCGCTTTGATGGTACCGATATTGCGGAAACTGGCTATGCCCATCACCGAAAAAAGCAGATTTCGCTGGTTTTCCAAAACTATAACCTGATTGATTATTTGACTCCGCTGGAGAATCTGCGGCTGGTTAACGGCAAAGCCGGGATTGATACTTTGACTGAGCTGGGGCTGTCTGAAAAAGAGGCACGACGCAGCGTCATGGCGCTTTCGGGAGGTCAGCAGCAGCGAGTAGCTATCGGGAGGGCACTGGTTTCGGGGGCTCCGATTATTTTGGCCGATGAACCTACCGGGAATCTGGATGAGGATACCGCCCACGAAGTAATCGAGATTTTGCAGCGGGCGGCTCATGAACAGGATAAATGCGTGATCGTGGTGACTCATTCGCGCCAACTTGCCCGCAGCGCCGACGTTACGTTACGCCTAAATCGCCGCAAGCTAGTCGTGGCGTGACCTGCCAGTAGTCAAGTGTTTACGTTCAGAGCAATGTAAAGAAATTCTCACTAGCACCTTGCTGCGACTATAGGCAGACCTTGATAAATGCTAACTACTAGCTCGCCTATTTACTGATTTATGCGGTAACTACGCTATCTGCTGCCCTAAAAGCGTTCTATAAACTGGCTGATCCTTAAGCTCCTGATGAGTCCCTTCCGCAACCACGCGGCCACCATCAAGAACTACGATATGGTCCGCGATACGAATAGAAGCCAGCCGATGAGCAATGACGATAGTAGTACGGTCAGCTCTTGCGTGACGAATATTTTTGGCAATGGAGGCTTCGAGGAACGGGTCTATATTAGCTAGCGGCTCATCGAGGATGAGCATGTCGGGATGCCGAAGAAAAGCACGGGCAATCCCGATGCGTTGACGTTCCCCACCCGATAGCGTGGTTCCTCGATCCCCGACTTTCGCATCTAAACCTCCTAAAGAAGTAATCAGCTCGCTGATATCAGCTTCAGCCAGAGCTGCCCAAATATCATCATCGGAGGCCTGAGGATTAGCTAAAACAAGATTGTCTCGTACGGTTCCGGCAAAAATATGGCAGTCTTGGGGAACGAGAGCCAGTCTTTCGCGATATTGGTTCGGTTGATAGGAGCGAAGATTTTTCCCATCGAAACGTAGCTCACCTTCCTGTGGATCAAGATAACGCATCGCCAGATTGGCCAGGGTAGTTTTTCCCGCTCCTGATTTTCCAACAATGGCGATCGAGCGTCTAGGAGTTGCGGTTAAGTTAACTTGGTTAATAACCGGCTGACCTGCCTGATAGGAAAAAATCGTATTGTCGCTAACTAAATGGTTTATTTCTGCCTCGTAAACGGCATGATTGGTTTCCGGGATGGGGGAGATAGGATCCTTAGCGTTAAGAATGGTATTAATCCGATGTGCGCATGCCCCAATTTCCCCTACTCTTCCCAGCATTCCCACCAGAGTTGTCGCGGGGGTTGGCACTAGACCCGCTAGCACCACCGCAACTGGTAACAAAGCTGAATCTAAATGTCCGGCCAGTACCCACCCAGTTAGGATGACTAGCAATATTGTGGATCCGACCGTGGTGGCAATCGTGGAAAAAGCTGATTCCCAAGCTTTTCTTATCGTTTGCGAATTCTTAGTTACCTGCACTTTCCGCGTCAAATCCAGGATCTGCTCATTTTGTTTATCCACCATCCCCAAGGAGCGTAATTCCCGTTGCCCTTGAATAGAATCCAGAACCGCAATACGCAACTGGGCGAGCTGATTTCGTAATTTACTACCTTGTCGACGCTGTATGGACATGAGGGAGAAAGGGAATGCAATCATAGCTGCAGTTGGAAGCAACATTATCAGTCCAACCGGACCAATAAAACTCACCAATACCCCGGTAAATAACGTAGGAGTGAGGACGGCACAGATGGCAGTGGAGGCCGTATGCGCATAAAACCATTCCAGCTGTTCCGCATCATTCATGGCTGCCGATGCCACATCGCCGGTGCGTTTTCCTTGCAACCCTAAGGGGGCAATTCGTTCTATAGCGTTATAGATATGCACCCGTAAGGTATGTAAAATCCGGTAGGCAACTTCATGTGACCACCAGACCTCAAAGAGGGTGCTCACTGCATGCACGGCTACCAGCGTGAACATCATAACGAACAGCAGGGTCAGATTATTCATACGGTTTAATATGAATTGGGTAGAGATCCATACTGAACTAACCGCAACCCCGACGACAGTAATTTGGGCAAGCGCAGTCACAATGGTGGCGGCTATAAAAAGTGGAACGCATTCGCGCAACCTCTTCATAAGCGCGAGGAAATTGCTGAAAACTAAGGCCATAGCCGATTAATCTCCTATCTGTGCACTAATCAATCGTGACCAGGCATTATCTTCGCGACCTAGCGTGCGGGGATTTCCAGTGCAAAGCACCTTACCCTGTCCCATTACAACTACATGATCTGTTTGCTCAGCAGCGTCAATACGGTGGGTAACGAGCACCAAAGTTAGATCCGGATAAGCACGGCGAATATTAGCTAGAACCGTTGTTTCTGTTTGGGTGTCCAAACCAGAAGTAGATTCGTCAAGTACGAGGAAAGGGCACTTACGAACCAGAGCCCGAGCAATTGCCAATCGCTGTTTTTGTCCTCCAGAGAGGTTCGAAGCATGTTCTTCAATTTTTAAATCAAGAATATTGTCATCAGAATCAGTATTGTTATCGGGATGCAGGTTTGTGGCACAGGCTAGCCTTAGAGCCGTCATCATCTCCGCTTCATCCGCTTTGGGATTAGCTTCGGCTAAAATTGATCTTACTGTTCCCGGAAAAATAATCGGGTCTTGCGGAACTAGGGTGACGGTCCGCGCAATATCCAAACTGTCCGCTGAAACCCCTCCCACTGTGATAGTTCCACTATCAGGGTGATCGAAACCCATTAATAACCCGAGCGCGGTGGATTTTCCGGAACCTGACAGCCCTACCAACGCGGTTGTTTTACCTGCGGGTGCTGCGAAAGTGACTTGATCAAGAGCCTGCTCTGTAGCTCCCGGATAAGTGTACGAGATACTAGTAAAAGAAACCTCATTGCTTTGAGGCAACTTTTGCGAAGATTTGCAGGCCTCGGAAGGAGTTTGCGTCTGCTCAAATATTTCGCTCATAGCTGGCAGCGCGGAAATACCAAAGAATGCTTCATGCCAACATGCCGATAAGGCAGTAAATGGGCGGAAAAGTTCGATAGATAGCAGCGTAACCACAAATAGCGAGCTGATTGGCATCGCCTCGGAAGAAATCAAAGAAATTGCGATCATTAGCCCGAGGGCGGGACCGAGCACTTTCATCATTCCAGATAGGCCAGTTTCTCCCAAGGAAAGCCGTAGCTGCCTCATGGTTGTTTTCAGCAGCTGGCTCGACTGTTTTTCTAATTGGATGCCATGATTTTTAGCTGCCCCAAAAGATTTCAAAGTGGACATTCCCATCATAGAATCCACGAAATCGGCGTTGAGATTTTCGTATGCTACCCAATGCGATTGTCCGCGATCAGCAAGAGCTCTATCCCATAATCGAGGAATGGCAACAATAGCGACTCCACAGAGTAAAAGAACTCCCGCAATCGAAGGAGAAATGCTGGTGATAGCGATTGTTAAACCGATCGCGGTTAGAACGGTGACCGCAAGTTGGGTGAAATACTTGACGAAATAGGGTTCGATCGCCTCAACTCCGTCGGTGAGAACCGACTGTATTTGTCCAGAACGCCCCAGCCCTCCTCGCATCGGTCCACGCGCATCTAGTTGCTCTAGAAGTGCCCGCCGTAAGCGGCTTTTTACCACTAGTCCCGCTCGATTTTGTAGAAGCTGTCCACTGACCTCAAGTAACGGACGGATTAAGAGCAAGCCGGCGATAGCTATGATTAGTCCCACCACCGTGGAGACCCGGCGAGAGCTCAATAGCTCATTGAAAAGCATGGCGTTGCACACCGCGGTTGCAATATATAAGCAAGATACCAGGACACCCAGCATCATGGCGGGGGCCAGCAGCCACACGGAGACTCCGGCGGCGCGCATAACTAAACGCTGCTTTGCGAACACAATCGCCTATCCTTTCTCAACAACGGTATCGGCTCTACGCGTGCGGCATTGGGAAGGGGTTCATGCTACCTTCAGGCCTTGGCGAATCCACCCATCCTAACCGTACTGCTTCCTCTGCCACCATATTGCGACCCAGGTAGGGAAATGCGGCAGGAGTATTGCCGATCGTGCCGGGAATTAATGTGCGGATCACATGCAGACCGCAAGAAGCGACATCGCGAGAGGTGATGTCAACGGTTATTACCCGCATTCCCCGCGCGTGGATACGCTCTATATAGCTACCTAATTGACTATCTTTCAGCTGCGGCACAGATGAAATACTGCGGGTTGCTGGTATGTCCAGCAGTGGTTTCACCCTGTCTACCGCGCGAGGATCTAGAAAGACCTCTTGCTGAATTAGGAGGTCATCAACATCTTTGAGATCCTCACGGAAATCATCCAGATAGCGGCGGTCACGACGCCATTTCTTATATGAACGTCCAGGAAGTAGACCTTTGCGGATTGCCGCCCAATGTGCCCCTTCGGGGTTGGCGAGGTCGTGAGCTCCCTCTTGTAAGGTGAGCGCTTCACTCCAGGCTTTTAAGGCGCCTTGTTCAACGCTCGAGCGGCAAGAAAAACCAACGTGTACCAGTTTAGAGACATCATTGTGAACTACCCCGGCTAGCACCGGAATACTGAAAGTGTTGTCTAGATTGATCAAAGCGGGGCGGAGTGGCTCTTTCGTCCCGCTAAAAAGATCTAAATATTTCTGCGGTAGTTTCAGGTGCGGAAGCGGCTGAGTGTTCAACCACCACACCATGGTGGCATGCCGCTCAATAATTTCACTGATACCCGACAATATCGCCTGTTCACTGCTGGTTCCTGCAGCTACTCCAGCAAACGCAGGAAAGTTAACTTTCGGTTCTTGCCGGTACTGGTTGGTATACCAGTTAACATACACCAAGGAGGCCGGAACGAAAACTGGCTCTTCATCCTCATAATAGGTACCTTCCACCCACCCTACGGGCAGGTCAGGGGTCAAAGGCACAAAAGGAAATCCAGCTTGCCGGTACTGCTTTGCAGAGAAGAGCACCAGTTCTTCCGGATGAAGAAGCGGGTATCCTTTTCTCGCTAATTGCCGATAAGAACCATGTAATACCGGTTTGAGATCAATTAGGTTAGAACAATAACGCTCAACTGATTCCCCAATAGCGGCTAGTTCGGTGTCGTGGATCTGCGCTTCCTTTGCTTTTTTTCCAACCTCATTGGGGATTAACGTTGAACCTTGGCAAAAAACAGTGTTGATATAAGTTGATGTTCTGCGTAAATCACACGTTCTCGCCTGGGTAGTATGCAGCGTAGGTGGCATATAGGCACTGTGATGTACCCGAGTGAGCTCTTTTACGATTCCGTAGCATTTATCAACCACAAAGGTGGGAGGGTGAATTGGGGATTTAGGCTGCGGTCCCATCATAAAATTGGTGGGAAGCACCGCGTGAACTTCCAGCTCCCCCTCCAAGGAAATTGCCCAAATAGTGTCAAGGGGGGTTGAGTTCTGGTTATCGATTTCATTGCGAGTAATGGCTCTAATCAATTCCGCTGCTTTGTGCCCCATATTGGTGGCTGCCCCTAAGCGTGGCAAGAAGCTTCCCCATACGGGGCTACCCATTTTCGCTTGAAATACTTCACTATTAACTGCATTTCCGGCGAGACGAGCAAGACCGTCGCTGTAAGTTGTACCTTGCCCTTTAAGTACTGCTGGGCCAACCAATAGTTGGTCGGGGGTGTGATCCACCGTGATCACTGAAATATTTAGCCCCAGGTTATCTTCAATAGTTTGCGCAAATACGGGAGCAGGCTCATCTCCGTGACACACCACTAGGGCGCCGTGATTGAAGACTTGGTATGCGCATTCGCGAACTGACTGGGAGGACAGGCGCGCCGGAACATCAATCTTTTGAAGCGCTGAAGTTATTAGGCACGCAATTGTGGGGTCGCCGCAGACAATTACCTCTGCATCGGCCATAGGTTGAGGATCAGGGGTCAAGGAGACTAGGTCATGCGTGTTGATAAAACAGCTGTGTTTTTCTAATGCTTTTTTCAACGGAGTGCCCAAAGGGTGAGTGGACTGGACATCCTGCGCCGCATCTAAGACGCGCACGACGCTGTTAGCATCCGTTGAAAGCACCAGATCGCGACCATCTGCACAGGTAAGAACGCATCTATCTGCATCTAAAGGCCTTACTTGCACACAAATCTGCCACATAACCCCTGATCCTCTTATCTATATGAAATATCGGGTAATGTGCTTCTTAGCACTATCTTTTACCCGGTGCCTATCTACTTACCTCCATGCAAAGCTCTGCTGGGTAGCGCCGTGATGGCAGTGAGGAACAGTGATTTGATCGGTGTTCACTTCCTCAATCTCTACGATTTCGAGTGTGTTCATCTCCCCTCCTTTCGAGCGATAGAAACTTCGGAGGCTAGCCTTTAACTTATTACTTAGGTTATGCTAACCTAAGCACAGTTTACATGGTTTCTTCTTTTGCACAAGAGGGAAATAAAACTACGGAACAAATAAAGGAGGTTAGGTGAACCAGACGTCGCGACCATCCGGGCCTAAGCGCGAAAGCATCATCTCAGTGCGTGGTGAGATCCGGTTACCCGACGGCAGCGCCTTCTACCCACAGTGGAAAACCTCTGGATCTAACCCGGTATATGGCGGTTACCAAGATGCTTGTGAAACTCTGGTTTACGACACCAAAACTTTTGATGTCATCACCTACAAATCTGGAAAGTCATTCCCCCTAGGACAACACATTGAACCGATAAAAGTACTCGGCCAGGAGCTCTATTTACAAGGCTCCTCCTTTATTAATGCTCCCCGCTTTTACCGCTTTGATCGGAAAACTGGAGAACTAACTTTCGCCAAGAATGACACCTCCGAAAACGACAACGCATTTACCTGCAGACAAATTTGGGCTCGTAGCGAGGACGGAACCCGAATCCCTATGGACTGCTTCGGAACGTTAGCGGGAAAACAGCCGACAATCGTATTCATTTACGGGGGATTTGGGAGAAACAATCACAGTTTTTATAGTCCAGACATTTATTCCAGATGGTTAGCCCGTGGTTACAGCGTTGCCGTTATTCACTCCCGAGGAGGCGCTGAATACGGGAAAGCTTGGCATCAAGCCGGGGTTAAAGCAGGAAGACGTAAAGTCAGGGCGGATATAGCCTCATCTATTCGTGAACTTCATCGTCAAAATATTTGCACTCCCGAGACTACATTTGTACACGGCATGTCTCATGGAGCATTGCTAGCAGCAATTACCGCCATCCACCACCCAGAACTCATATCCCAAGTAATATGCCGCGTCCCGATCAGCAGCACGAAAGACCTGCCAAAAACAACCTTAGGCCGTCAATGGTTAGACGAGTACGGCGATCCTCGAACCACTGATTGGGATAACTTTATGAAAGAAGAAGATCCCTTAGCCTGTGATGCCGCATCCCTAAGTTTAAGCACCACATCTTGGCTCATTATTGGCTACTGTCACGATGCAGTCACCACTATTTCTCATGCAGATTCCCTAGTCGAACGGGTGGAAAATTTGGGAGGAGAAGTAACGTACTGGCGTTATTTCAGCAAAGGCGGACATGAAGGGGCATTTGATCCCAGCGAGCGGATAACCCACGAACGCAAACTGTGGAGCTATCTCAGCCAAAAAGCATCTGAAACAAAAACGGAAGCAACAGGTTCACCATGTTAACGAATAGAAAGCAACGCCTAATTCTGGCAATCGTTTTAGCGATAACGCTAGCTTGCTCGTTGATAGTGGCTGGCCTTGTGGGGGCTACTGATATTTCACTATCGGCCGCACTTGAGGGCATCAATGCCACGCTGAGAAGAACTGCTGCACTTGATGTTGATACTCAGATTATTGGGGAGGTCAGATTCCCCCGCGCTGTTCTGGGAGCAATCGTAGGTGCCGGCTTGGGTATATGCGGCCTGATAACTCAGTCGTTACTGCGCAACCCGTTGGGAGATCCCTATATTCTAGGTATCTCCTCCGGAGCTTCCACCGGCGCAGCAGCAATCATCGTTTTCGGAACGACAAGCAACATCCTATCCGCACTAGGAATCACGTTCGGTGCTTTCTTGGGGGCAGTAACCGCCATCCTGCTCGTTACCCTTTTGGCTTCTGCGGGAGGAAAAATCACTCCGACACGCATCATTTTTGCCGGTATGGCAGTAACTTATTTTTTCTCCGCAATCACCAGCCTAATAACCCTCATGGCTAAAAACGCTGCTGGAACCAAATCCGTAATGTTCTGGATGCTTGGATCAATATCTAACGCCACCTGGCATGACACCTTAATCGCCGGCAGCGTGGTAACTGTTGCAATAATCTGCTTCACAATCTGGGGTAGAAGAGTCGATATTCTTAATTTGGGAGACGATGCGGCAATCTCGCTAGGAACGAGCCCCCGCCTGTACCGAAACCTCCTATTCCTCGTAGTGGCACTGACTATAGCGGTGCTCGTTTCTCTTACCGGCGCCATCGGATTCGTCGGCCTGGTCGTTCCTCATGCCGCGAAGCAGCTGGTAGGTTCCACCACCCGGGCAGCATTACCTATCGCTGCCCTGGGAGGCGCACTGCTTGTCGTCATTGCCGACACCTGCACCCGCGTAGCGATCAGGCCGGCCGAACTACCTATCGGGATACTAACAGCCCTGGTAGGAACCCCTATGCTAATGGCTCTCATCAAGAAATATTCCAAATAGAAAGGAAAAGAATGATAAAGAAACGAATTGTGGCTGGCGCGTTGGGCGCATGCCTTGCGGTCGCCGCCCTCACTGGCTGCTCCGGGACAAAAGATTCCTCTAGCGCTGCTGCTGACGAACCCCTTACCGTAAAGAACTGTGGGGTGGAAACGAAGTTTACTACCCATCCTAAGAAAGTTGTTTCGATGGGAGTCACCGGTTTGGCGTACCTATTTGCTGCCGGAGCAGAAAAATCCATTGTTGGCCGCGCCAATGAATGGGGTGAAAAACCGCCCTCCTGGATAGGTAAAAAAGCAGACGGAATCAAAGTGCTATCAACGGAATCCATTTCTATGGAAGCACTCATGAAACTGAAACCTGATCTTGCTTATGGTGGCGGATTCAGTTCCGAAACCACCGCTCCGAAAGCTGTAGCAGAAAAGGGAATCCCTGCCGTTGTAGATGCTACCGAGTGCAACTACTTCTATCCGGATCAAAAATCCGATGAATCGTTCGATACTACTTTGGCGGAGATTACTCAGCTAGGCAAGATCATGGGCACCTCCGAAAAAGCGGATGCCACCGTCAAGGAACTTAAAGAGAAACTAGAGCAGGTTAGTAATGAGAAAATCGGTAAAGACCGCAAAGTTTCCTACGCCTACTACTACGGAGAAGATGCCGACCTATTTAGTTACGGAAACAAAGGGGTCATGGGGGAAATAAATAAGACCCTTAACCTTGTTAGTGCTATAGACCCGAACTATCATCCGCACCAAGGTCCCATTGCGCCAGAAGCATTTGTTAAATCAGACCCCGATGTAATCATCTTGCTCACCGGAATGGGGGGTGCCACCAAAGAAAGTTCAATGCAACGACTCGAAAAGATTCCTGGCTTCAAGGACATGAAAGCGGTTAAAAACGGCAACATTATCTACGCGGAATCCGCAGTAGCCTATGCTTCCCCCACCGCGATTTATGGAACATTAGAACTGGCTGATCAGCTCAAGAAACTAGAGAAGTAAACTGATGAATGATTCTCCCCTTACGATAGAAAAAGCTAGCGTTCATTTCGGTGATACCAAAGTTCTTGATGGGATCTCCTTCGAGGTACCCCAAGGTAAAATTTTAGGTATCGCCGGCCCTAATGGTTCCGGGAAAACTACCCTCATGAGAGCCATGTTCGCTGCTCAAAAACTATCGGAGGGGAGAATCCTCCTCAATGGGCAACCTTTAGACCAAATGCGTCCCGGTCAGGTTGCCCGGCGTATCGCAGTCGTTTCCCAATTTGAGCATGACATGGAAAGAACCCGCGTGCTCGATATTGTTCTCCTGGGACGATCCCCGCATCGGAAAGACATTCAAGGATATAGCGCAGCCGATCGAAAAATTTGTCAAGAGGCTCTCAACGCTGTTGGAATGAGCTATGCACAAGGCCGCTACGTGGACACCCTTTCCGGTGGCGAACGTCAACGGGTACTAATTGCCCGCTCCCTCGCCCAACAGTGCAAATGTACGCTTCTAGACGAACCCACCAATCACCTAGACGTAAAGTACCAACACCAAATTCTTAGCATCATTAAGAAAGTTAGCGATACAGCCGTCATAATTTTGCATGATCTTAACCTGGTAACCCGCTACTGTGACCAGGCAATTATTCTTAAAAATGGACGTTTGCTCACCCAAGGCATCCCGGACGATATCCTCACTCCTGAACTCATCCACGATGTTTATGGGGTAAGTGCCAAAGAAGTCGAAGACGGAAACGTCAAACAATTTATTTTCAAACCTTTGCCATCCACCACCTGAAAAGTGAGCGCTAATGTCGCGCGCTCCGACTAGGTACCGAAACCGCGAAAACAATGCTGTTAAAGTTACGAAGGAGCAAGGCTTTACTATTGGGTTAAGAGCGCTAGCTGCGATAAGAAACGCGCTGCACGCGAGGAAGTGATCAAAAGTGACGAAGGGGTTATTTGTAGGTCTCGCAACGCTAGATGTTATCCAGTTAGTGGAAAAACTCCCGGCAGAAAATGAAAAAATCAGAGCCCTCGATTTCGCATTCGCCGCAGGGGGACCTGCCACTAATGCCGCGGTGGCTTTCGCACACGGATATTCAAAATTGGGCGCTGGTCTAGAAGATAGCGATGATGCGGTTCTAGTAACCCGGATATCAAATGACAAAATCGGTGACCTGATTCGCGAAGACCTCGAAAAACATCATGTCTGCGTTAAGGCATCTACGCTACCTGGAAACACGTCCTCGGCCGTAGCCACTATTTTGGTCACTCAATCAACCGGTGATAGAGCGGTAGTTTCTGCTACTGACCAGCGAAAAATCGCCCCTGCTGTTAGCGCTCTAGATATCGAGGTCGAGGATTTCGACATTGTGGAAACCGATGGTTACGAAACCGATCTCACCCTTGAGGTGCTCAAACACGCTCAAAGTGCGGGAATAACTACCGTTTTAGATGGAGGGAGCGTAAAAAGTTACACCGAGGAACTGTTACCTTTTATCGATGTTGCCATTGTTTCGGAACCATTTACCGCAAGTCGCAGTTCCACGGAACTTTTCGCCTATCTAGCAAAATTTGGGATCAAATATTCTGCGATTACTCGAGGTAGCAAAGAGATCATATATTCGGCGGATGGCGTTACCGGAACAGTGCAAACCCGCCAGACAACAGCCGTAGACACTCTCGGTGCCGGGGACTTCTTCCATGGAGGTTTCGTAAAATCCCTGGGCAGGCAAGAGCTTACTGTTGATACTTTCTTAGATGCGCTTTCCAAAGCGACTAGGATCGCGGCTTTATCGATTCAATCCTTCGGAACTCGTAAATGGCTGGCAGAAAACTAGCTTTTTTCTGCCTTAATCTCGAAAAGTAATCTGATTAGGGCGTCGGCCTCGGACTTAGTTTTTTGGACCATATTTGCATTGGGCGAATCAACTTCGTTGACCCATCTAACCGCAAGCTCTTCAGAGCGTCCCCCGACCATTTGCCTAGTTATAAGCCGATCTCGCAGTAGTGAAACATCGGTATCTAAATACCAGAGGATATCCAGCATTTCCCGAACATTTCCCCAACTACCATTATTGGCGGCAAGATAATTCCCTTCAGTGACAATAACCTGAGTGTCTGGCTTGATCTCGATAGCGGCCGCAATCGGCTCGTGTAGCGTGCGCGAATAGGTAGGGACGAAAAGAGGGTAATCTACTATTTCCCGCAACCGTTGCAGCACATTGAGGTATCCATTTACATCAAAGGTTTCGGGCGCACCTTTACGGTCTAGTAACTGCTTCTGTCGCAATACCTCATTCGAAAAATGAAATCCATCCATAGGCAGGTACGCACTAGGAATGTTTAAAACATCTGCTAAATATTCAACAAGTTTCTGCGCTAACGTAGATTTTCCAGCGCCAGGAGCTCCGGCAATACCGACAATATTGCGACCTGGGCGCAACTGACGGCAGAGATCTCGCGCAAGATATTCTAGGCATCCAAATTCATAAATCTTCACTCGAAATCCTCCTAAAAGGAATTTTACTCCTTTGATTTTCACCTGAAAGTGGAGTTAGCTTCCCTAACAATTTTCTTACTTCTTGTCATGCAGATGCAGCGCCAGGCAGGTAGATAACGGAAGGTATCTTCCGCTTACGAATTGGGTGAATTAATAATATGTACAACACGCTACAACTATTGTTTATCTAACCTGCCAGCTTGTTTCGAGAGAGGACGCCATGAAATTTTTTGAGATTACCTGTTCGGGCTGCAAACACATTGACTATCAGAAAATGTGCGAGGGCTTGGTGGTAGAGGACGTCTACATCGATTACCTCTCCGAAGATTTTAGGAACGGCGCGACTTTAGGTGCAGTGACGAAAAATAATTCTCTGGAAATTAGCACTCTTGATTTTTTGCTTAATAACCACGTTTTTGCAAAAACCCACAAATATCAACCAGACGCAGAATTTGAAATATTCGATTGTAATCTCGAAATCAAGATTGAGGAAGTCGCCTATCAACGGCTAGCTACCATCTACCGCCGGGGTACTGAACGACTGCTCCGCAGGGCAAACTTGCAGGAATTGTGGGAACTGCACAATCTGGGAAACTATTTATCAAATCCTCTGACCAGCAGACTTATTTCTGCAGACACCGACTTAACCAGCCTGCAACACCAGGCGGCCACTAGCTCTTACGACCGTAGTCTCGGAGCTGAACTTGAAAGAATCAGGCAAGCACCACCAAATCAATCTGTGGTTGTTAACTACGTAATCGATGTCGCCCATGCTGCAGATGCGCACGAAGCTGGCGATATCTTACTCCAAGCACTCGCAAGCGCCGGGCGGACAGCCAGTCGCTATGTCTATAATTTTGACTTTTTTCAACTGGGGGTCGCGGACAGGACTAGCACGCAAAAAGAATCGGTAAACGAAAACCTGGCTAACGCTTTTTGCGACTCCACTTTGGTTATCAATTATTCGCGCCTCGAATACGGTTCTCGGCGAGAGAGCCGCGCTTATGAAGTACTGGCTCAGTTACTAAATCATATTGCCGCGCATGCTCGAGAAATACAGATCGTGTTCCTGGTATCCAAGCCCAGTGCCAATCTGATTGAGAACTTTAGCAAGCACACTCCGCTTCCGGTGGTTCTCCTAGAACCGGATCCCACCCCGAAAGCATCCCAGTTGACCGTAAAAGAGGCTCGTCGCTTGCTGGTTCAAAGGCTACATACCGCCGGATATTCTCCCGAAGGGGATCTGCTCGAGGACTTGTTGGAAACGGCATTTTCTGATGCTTCTTTTAACGGCACTATTGAAGATCTGGCGAACCAGTGGATAAACGACTACAGCCTAGCCACCAACTACAGCTGTTACGCTGATGCTACTTTGCTGCCCAAGGACCCTTTCAAGCGTGAACCTGCAGGCTTGGAGCGCCTCCACGAACTCATCGGGCTCGAGGAAGTAAAGGAAGAAATTATGCGCATTGTGCGCAGCTACCGCAGCGAAGTCCGCGCGCGCCGCCTGGGGCTGGCTCCCGCAGACACCTCTTTGCACTGCGTCTTCCAAGGTCCTCCCGGAACTGGTAAGACCGAAGTAGCCCGGGTCTACGGCGAAATTTTACGTGACTTAGGGGTACTGTCTGAGGGCAGAATACTGGAGGTTTCGGGACCTCGCCTTGGGTGGCGCGGCTATGACGTGACCGACGTATTCCGGAGGGCGAAGGGATCGGTTATTTTCATCGACGAAGCCTACGCGATATTACCGGTCTTTATTCCTGAATTGATTGCTTGTATGGAAAATAACCGCTCCGACACGGTTGTCATTCTGGCTGGCTACCGGGGTGCGATGGAAAAACTATTGTCTCAGAACGAGGGATTCCGCTCGAGAATCGGTTCCATAATCGATTTTCCCAATTACAGTACGGACGAGCTCCTGGAAATATTTGATCTTATGGCTGCGCAGCAGAGCTTGAAGCTGACCGAGGAAGCTCGCCACCTGGTACATAATCGACTTGCGGGTGCCGGAAGGCGCTCTGATCAGGGCAATGCTAGGTTCGCACGAAATTTGTTAGCCGATATTCGTAAGCGCCAGCAAGAGCGACTGGACTTATGGGTAACCGCCAACACGTCCGATGACTCTGGCGAAGGCGCTGCAAAAGAACCTGAGCTAACCCTGGAACAGGTGCAAACCATTGCAGCGGAAGATGTACCCATGCCCGATAAGGAGCTGATTCCTGCCACCGAGCAATTAGATCGGCTCATAGGTCTCCAAAGCGTAAAAACCGAGATTAAGCGCCAACTCGACTTCGTCGAGATTCAAAAACTTCGACGCAAAGTAAAGCTTTCTACTCGCTTCAATCCCATGCATATGGTGTTCACCGGGAACCCCGGAACTGGGAAAACCGAAGTGGCGCGGTTAGTCGGAAAAATAGCCCACGAACGTGGCATTTTATCCGTGGGTGATTTTTTTGAGGTTTCGAAGGCACAGCTGATATCCCCGATACCGGGAACCACTGCCCAACTCGTCAGCCAGGTTTTTGAACAAGCTCGCGGCTCAGTGCTCTTTATTGACGAAGCCTATTCCCTGGGGGATGGGGCAGCAGGCAAAGACGCAGTGGACGCGATGGTGAAGCTGATGGAGGATATGCGCGAGGAAATCATCGTGATTATGGCGGGATACACAGAGGATATGCGGGAATTCTTATCTGCTAATACCGGATTTCGCTCACGTGTGCGCACCACCATCGAGTTTCCTGATTATTCGTCTGAGGAACTCACCAGCATCTTCACCTTCCTCTCCGAAGAGGACGGATACACCCTTGATTCTGCAACTCCGGCTAAAGCCACCGAAATTTTCCGTGCCATGGGATCACGCATAAGCAGCGGCAATGGACGCTTCGCACGCCAGTTATTGGAAGAAGCGAAGCTCTATCAAGCAGAGCGACTAAAGAAAATTAGCGACCAGGGACACTCCCTGAACACGGATGCGCTGGAGATGCTCCTGCCCGAAGATCTAGTTATGGAGACGGATCAGCTAGCTTCCAAGCAGACAATAGGATTCGCTGCCGCATAGATCCAGCCCATTGGACTTCCGGGGCATCCTGATGCTCTGTAATGCAGAGAGACGCAAAATCATAGCGGATCGCCACATCAAGATTACTTATTTTTCTTCTGGTATTTTCGTAAGGTTTCTTCCAAGGTTTTAGTGATTTTATCCCGCAGCTCTGGCGGGGAAAGTACTTCTACCGAACCAGCATACTGTAAGGCCCACCATACCATGGCATCTGGCTGGGCCCTGACCCGCACCCGGTAGCAGTCACTGTCACCATCGGGCACAACCTGTGCATCTGGGAACCAAGAAAAAGTGCCGTCAAGCCCGCCGGTTACTCTATATATGACGTCAACCGCCTGCCCACTATAAAAGTAGGGTCGCTCATTTACGTACCTAACGAAATCAAAAGCTGTGCTATCGGTACTGTCGGCGGTGCCCTCCAAAATCTCAATGTCTCTGATCCTGTCGATAACGAAGTGATATATCCAGGTATTTTCGTTCGGGTGCGGATCTTTCCCCGCAAGCAGGTAGTAGTCCCCTCTTTTAAAAACCGTGGTATAGGGATAGTACTCGTGCTTTTTCCCGTATTGCCCTGGTGCCTGGCGCCCCGCTGCCTCTGAGCGCAACACCACATGCTTATAGGAGAAGCGAATTTTTTGCCCCCCACTTATCGCGCTATCAAGCTCAAGCAGAGTAGCTGGCGCCCCGCGGAACATGGGACGCTCTGGGAAAAGTATTTGCCCGCTTTCGAGGTGTTCTGGCTTTACACCCGCCAGTGATGCCAGTAGCCTGCGCAAGTCGGCGACGTCATCCGGGTGAAATCGTGACATCTGCAGCGCATCGGAAAGCACTCGCATTTGGGCAGGGCTAATAATGGCGGTGGCATACCAGTCGGTGCGCCTTCCCCCTGGAGGCACCGAGGTTTCGTCCTTTAAATCCTTGAACTGTTCAACCCGAACTCCGAACGGTAACCAGTCCTCTGAAGACCCGAGTACAGGCAGATATTCGCGCACAGTTCTCTCCGAGATTTCAGGAGGGTTCCATTCCAGATCCCCGCTGGCGAAGTCTTGGGCCAGGCTGCGCGCCGTCACTCCCTGCTTAGGACTGGTGTTTTCCAGCAAATACTTTAAAATAGCGAGCGCATAACCGCGTTGCGTCTGTGCCTGAGATTTTTTCGATTCGCTGTTGCCCATAGACCAAGACTAATTAATTCCCAATAAAACCGGAAGAGTTTTTCCGCATTAGCTGCAGGATTCTTTTGGTTTGCCAGCCGCCGATTACGGGAGCCAATAG
>OBZZ01000587.1_pt1 | contig 17269 bp, 12 predicted proteins | sample 1501451 | NCBI WGS metagenome assembly OBZZ01 (sample SAMEA2580274, study PRJEB22360) | human gut metagenome | biome: human gut; feature: human-associated habitat; material: faeces | place: Denmark | collected 2008/2010
GCTATAAATTTACTACAAGGGTCGAAGATATGGTGGCCTAGTTCAACAGCCACTACTTACGCAAATTTGCCATTGGTGCTAATCCTAAAACTGAGACTATATGCATGAGGTTTCTAAAGACAGATGTTTTTATGATGGTTGATGTAGGCAAATTATACGCTATCTATAGCATAAAAAAAATCAACTCGCAAACGCTTGTTCTTGCATACAACATATGGTATTGTTAGAAAATAGAGCACAACATTTAGGGGGATTTAAATGAAAGATAACACGGTTATTTTGCAACGCTTGTGCCAACAAATTAGTCTATCAGAGACCGCAAAGTCGACTGTCGTTCGAGAGTATAATTCATTGGGAGAATTGCTAACAGAGAGTGATCTTTTAGATTCAAAGGTTAACGTAAAGCCCCAAGGTTCATATAATCTTGGGACAGCAATTCAACCGCTTCGGGGATCAGAAGATGATTTTGATATTGATCTAGTTGCGATACTTGATTCTAGCGACGACGCAGAACACACGAAAAAAGACGTGGGTAAAGTATTAGAATCAAGTCCAAGGTATTCGGCGAAGCTAGCAAAAGAAAAGAAACGAGCTTGGACTATAGAATATAATAACTCGCACGTTGACATTGTTCCTGCTATTAGAAGTCAGGTTGCCGACATCCAGATTACGAATAAAGTTACCGATAACCGGTATGAGTATCGACAAAGCAGTCCCTTTGCCTTTAAAGACTGGTTTCTTCAGCAAGGCCGGGGAATCTACCAAGCCTTAGATGAAAAAGAATATAGAGCGCGCTCTGAGGTTGAAAAGCCTGCTGACTATCAAAAATATACTATCTTACAACAAATTGTTCAGCTGCTTAAATTTCATCGCAACAAGATGTTTGACGGCCGGGATCCCAAACTTAAACCAATCTCAATGATCCTAACAATCCTAGCCGGGAAGGCATACTCTGGTCAGGACGATTTATCTACGGCTTTGGCGGAAGTAACAAGTGGTCTCCGCCAGCAAATTGAAATAGGAACAGATGGGACTCCACATATATTCAATCCTGTTAATTCCGATGAAGACTTTGCAGATAAATGGATTGAACATCCTGAGCGTATGCGAGCTTTCTATAATTGGCTAGAATTGGTTGAAAAAGATTTAGGAATTTCCAGCAATCGAGAAAGAATAGCTTGGAGCAAAACTCTGACAGGGATATTTGGGGCCGATCGTGTTCGCTCTGCTTTTGAAACATTGGGGGAGTTGCGATCAATTTCTCAAAAGCAGTCTGAAGTACCGATTGAATTAATAGGACAGACTGGAGGTAAATCACGTGACGAGAAAGTTCGCCCACATACGTTCTGGGGTGACTAAAAGTAATAGGCTGATTCGGTTTCGCTACTATCATTCACTGACTTCTTTGTTTCCAAACAAACAAAATCACCTTACCTTAAATGGCAACTTTCATGTTTATGGGTCGATATGTGCAGATTTGCAAAGTAGGGAATATCAGGTCGAGTTCCGGTGTCATGGGCGTGAAATTGATGTTCTTTTGCGTGGTTTGCATTTTTCAGACGATGAGTTTGCTAACATGCCACATATTTACGCTGACAAGTCGAATGTTTCAAAACAAACCTTGTGTCTGTGCTTGTATCGAAACAAATGCAAAAGAGTCGAATATGACTTTGGTGCTGACTTAAAGACTACAATCATTCCTTGGACTCAAGAGTGGATTTATTTTTATGAATTTTTTTTAATAACGGGAAAGTGGTTTGGAAATGGAGAACACCCAGATAAAGAGTCGAAATGAAATTCAGGGAGGACGATTTTTCTTTGAAAATATCGTACTGCCCTTAATTTCGCCCCTTTTTTGGGAGATAATTTTGTCATTATTTTTTTCAAGCAAAGAAGTTCTTGTGTTTATTGGACAAGTGCCTACTTTTGGTCATATTTTGCATGATTTAGTTGGAACCTTTCCGACTTTATACAATCTGGCTAGTTACTTTTGCCTCTACTACTTGTCAGGTGTTGCAACTCACAAGCTATTTGCTCGAACACAGCTATTGCCAGACAACCATTATTTCATAGTTCCCACATGGATGATTAAGATGGCTGCATTCGTCGGTCATGTGCACTCCGGAAGTGCCTCTGCAATACCGATCTGGCAATATGCACAGTATTTATTTTACAGAAACGATTTCTTTTGGCGACGCCTTGAATTGTCAGTCCCGGAGGTTCCTATAGTAGGCAAGGGAACAAAGGTTGAGCGAAAAACCTATTTTAAAGTGGGTGTGAATAAGCGAAAACATGACCGCGCACTTATTGTTGCGGACACATATCCTATTGACCTTGATCAATTACCCGACCTGCTTGATGAAATGACTTATGTTGTGCTCCAGACCATTTCAGGGGGTAAGATGGATCGTATTCGTGGTTACAATCCCCAATTGGTTAATGCAATAGTACGTGAAGTTCGTCGTGCTGAGTCAGAGGGCATTTGTAACTTGTATTTGTTGCTTAACACAAACCCAAAACACGTTACTGAAGTTTTTAGAGAAGCTTTCAGTGATGCTGGGAGGAATTCTTTGAGACACCTTTATGTTTTTCAATCGGATAAGTTCCAAAACTATGAGTTCACTGAACCGCATCGTATTTTCTGAGCTAAATTACAATATGGCATAGCTGTAGCGAGATTGTCGTTTGTAAAAAATGCAATAATTGCCTTTTTTATTTCAGCTTGAATTATTTAGGATCGAATCTGGCCCCGAATCTGGCTTCTTAGCCATGTGGAAAGTTGCCCTTAAGCCGTTAATCACGACTAAAATAATGATGTCTGTCTAAACCAATTTCAGGTAAAATTGAAGCACATCCAAACGGCAACCCCACGCCAACAACCTGAAAGGAGCTTTCAATGTCCGCAATCGACACCATCAATCGCGTGATCAACATGGTTTCGCTGGTCATCCTGCTTTTTTACATTGTCAAAGTCTACCGCCAAGTCCGCTCGCTAGACTTTCTGGACTATTTTGTCATGTATCTGAAGCATCGGCGGACGATTTATGCCGAGATGCAACGGAATCCCCAGCTGCGACAGAAACAGTTGTTATCATTGTTTGTCAGCTTGATGATTCTTACTTTTTGGGTGATTGGCAGTCTGGAGAAGTTGTTGACGGCTTGGAATCTTGGCAATTTTATTAATGCGTTGATGACGCTGTGGTTGTTTGCCTTTTTCATCTACCAGACGTGGCAGACAAAATATCTGAACGAACAGAATCGCTATTTAAGCCTTGGTAATCGGTATCAGCGTAAGTATTTTGATGATGTGATGGCGATTTTTCAGCGGAAACTGGTGGCGTGGGTGCCGGTGAATGATGAGGATGCGCGGGAACAGGAGCATTTTCGCAGGCTATACGCGCGGGTCGAGGAGCAGGCGCGGCGTGATCGGAAGGCGGCGATGTTGAGCGATGACGTGTACGCGTTGTTTGACGATCAGTTGTTGCTTCGTAATGATGGTGAGCCGCTGACTAACCGTGAGAAGCGGCTGTTGAGTTATTATGTGGGTTATTGGGATGCCGGCCCTTATAATGACTATAGCTTGAGCATGATTGAGGATATGAATGAGCGCGAGCGGCGTATAACGTCTAAGGTGCTTAATGTTGTCATGACCGTCACGGCGGCGGGGTTGGTGCTTTTGGCGATTCGGCAAATAGTTGGGTGAGACATGGAATGTGTGCAGTCATTTGAATGGGTAAAATAGTTTGGTTGTCTGACTTCAGAGATTGGACCGTTCAAAGTTTAAGATGGGCGAAAAAATATTTTAGTTGGAATAGAACCATCCGCTGGTGCAAGTGTGCCAAGTGGATGGTTCTTTTTTGATAGTACCATGTAAAATCCGAAAACTTTTGGCACGAGTTACTGGCGATTTGGCGAACATAAGCCGAAAATACGGGATTTAATAATAGCGTTGCCAGTTAACTACTTGTCATAAATGATGCGCGAATATTCCCAAACTGGAATTTCATAAAAATTAAATGAAACTGTTGACTTTCAATCTCATAATTTTATAATCAAACCATTACATTCCGGTCGAGTTAGATCCTTAACCATCGAATTCGGCCAAAATGACTGCAATTATTAAAAAAATATGTGAGGTGCCCAGTATGGAAGAAAACAAACGCGATCAAACATGGTTCGGCTTAGCAATGATTTTATGTGGTGCCTTGGTGTCCATTCCTAGCCTGATTTTAGGCGGGAGTTTGGTTTCCGGGATGTCGCTTCCGGTCGCAATTTTGACTGGATTGGCGGGATACGGCTTTATTGTTTTGATGATGATTTCTCAAGGAATGCAGAGTGTTGATCAAGGTAAGCCAGCAGTGGTGGTTGCCCAGCAGGTATTTGGTAAGGTTGGGTCGTCGAAGGTGATTTCGATTATTATCGCGATTGCGGCATTGGGTTGGTTTGGGATTCAGGCGAACGTTGGCGGTTTGGCTGTGGCGAATTTGCTGAAGTATGTGGGCCTGCCGATTCCGGCGTGGTTGGCTTCATTGCTGACGGGGTTGCTGATGGTGGTGACTGCGATGTATGGCGTGAAGTTGATCCGGCTATTGGCGTATGTTGCTGTCCCGTATCTGGTGATTGTCATTTTATATGGTTTGTGGTTCGCGTTTGCCAAGCAGGATGCGGCGGCAACAATTGCGGCTTATCATCCCAGTGGCAGCTTGTCGTTTGTGAATGGCTTTTCTTCTACAGTCGGGTCGTTTGCGATGGCCGGCGTCATTGTCGGTGATTATGCGCAGTTTTCCAAAAAGCGCGGTGATGTGGTTAAAGCCGCTATTTTCGGCGTCATTCCTGCTGGTGTCCTGATGATTGCGGTTGGGGCGATTTTGACGATTGCGTTTAAGTCGACGGATATTAGTAGTTTATTTATGAAAATCGGTTCGCCGGTTGTTGGTGGTCTGGCGCTTATTCTTGGTACATGGAAAGTAAACGTTGTGAATGCCTATTCTGGCGGGATTGCAGTGGCAAACATTTTCAATATTCCGGAGAAGTATCGCAAGCTGATACTATTCTTGGTGGGCGTTGGCGGCACGATTTTGTCGATTCTGGGAATTTTAAATTATTTTGAACCGGTCATGACGATATTTTCAGCGATGATTCCACCAGTTGCCGGAGCGATGGCAGCGTCTTATTGGGTGATTCATCGTGGCGAGTTGCATAGCTGGCAGCCGGTTGCCGGAGTGAACTGGCTCGGCTTGACCGCGTGGGCGCTGGGTGCGGTGGTTGGCGTGCTGCCGGTACTGTGGCCGGCGATCCCAAATATTCCGGTGCTCGGGATTATTCTTGCGTTTGTCCTGTATTATGCAGGCGCAAAAACACATCCAGAATGGGACAAAGCATCAGAGTTGAATTAGCAGGCAAGCATTAACCAAGGTGATCCCAAGAGAATCCACTTTTGGCTGTTTCGCCCAGTGTTGGTGCGCGACTCGTATGACTTAGCGGACTGAAGATAAGTTTAAAAGGAGAACAATATGCGACTTTTAGATCAGGAATCCATTGAAAATATAGCGACCGGCGCGGCTTTTTTCGGCGCTGGCGGTGGCGGTAATCCGTTCTTGGGTAAATTGATGGCCCTTGATGCGATTAAAAAGCACAGACCGGTGAAGTTGCTTGATGTTTCAGAAATTAACGATGACGATTATTTTTGCCCAGCAGCGATTATGGGTGCACCCGCGGTCATGATGGAGAAGATTCCTAGGGGTGATGAGTTTGAGCGGGTTTTTAGAATGTTAAGCCAGTACACCGGTCATGAGTTTGTAGGGACTTTTCCCATGGAGGCCGGCGGGGTGAATTCGATGGTGCCGATTGCGCTGGCCGCATCGCTAGGAATTCCACTGGTGGATTGCGACGGGATGGGTCGTGCCTTTCCGGAGTTGCAGATGGTGACGTTTTACTTAGGCGGCGTGGCAGCAACGCCGATGGTCATTACGGATGAAAAAGGTAACGCCGGCGTGATTAAAACGATCAGTGCCAAGTGGGCTGAGCGATTGGCCCGTGTACAAACTGTGGAAATGGGTGGTAGCGCAACAGTAGCGTTGTATCCTTCGAACGGCAAGCAGATTAAGCAAAATGGTATTCGCGGCATTGTCACCTTGTGCGAACAGGTAGGCTTGCGAATTCGCGATGCCCACCTAAATCCTGCGAAGGCCTTGGCGGAAATTCTTGAAGTGACGAGTGGTCATTTGATTTTTGAAGGCAAAGTCATTGATGTGGTTCGCCGGACTGAACGTGGTTTTAACGTTGGTGATATCAAAATTGATGGCTTCAATGACTTTCAGGATCAACATCTCAGCGTTTTAATTCAAAATGAAAACTTGCTGGCGTTGCGTAATGATCAGCCGATTGTGATGACACCGGATCTGATTGAAATTGTGGATGCCGATACGCTTTTGCCGGTGACGACTGAAGTGATTAAGTATGGCAAGCGGGTCAAAGTCTTAGCCACTCCTGCCGATGCGCGTTGGCGGACCAAAGCTGGTATTCAAACAGCCGGGCCGCGTTATTTTGGCTTCGATTATGACTATCAGCCAGTAGAAGACTTGGTGGCAAAGGCGGACTAAGTTTTTAATGGGTGGCGGAAAAGTACGTCCTTCCGCACTGACTTGAACACTTAACACATAGGGGGATTTCCATGTATCGATTAGGAATTGACGTCGGCGGCACCAATACCGATGCCATCATTTTGGATGATCAGCAACATGTCATCAATTCAGTTAAACGGCACACAACTAAGGATATTCAAACCGGCATTACGAATGCGATCCAAGCGGTTTTGGCGGATCAGCAACTAGACTTGGATCAAATTAATAAAGCCATGTTGGGAACGACTCAAATCACCAATGCCATCGTGGAACGCAAGCACATTGCGCGCGTTGGGGTGTTGCGGTTGGCGTATCCCGCAACGGAAGCTATTCCGCCGTACACTGCATGGCCGGAAGACTTGGTTGCCAAGTTGTCCGGAAAATATGCCATTGTTAAAGGTGGCTATGAATATGATGGGCAGGTATTAAACGCACTTGACCCTGACGAAATCAATGCCGTATTGGCAAAATGGCGCGGTGAGGTTGACGCAATTGCAATTATCGGTGTTTTTGCGGCGTTGCGGGTTGACCAGGAACAACAAGCGGCGGATTTGGTGCATGCGGCTTATGGTGATACTTTTCCGGTTACCATGTCGCATGAAGTCGGTTCTCTCGGTTTAATCGAACGCGAAAATGCCGCGATTTTAAATGCCGGCTTGTTTCGCGTGATTGAAAATACCGTTGATGGCTTCGAGCGGGCGTTGGCTGAATCCGGCATTAAGCATGCATCCCTGTACTTGACCCAAAATGACGGAACTTTGATGACAGCAAGCTATGCGCGGCATTTTCCAATTCTAACCATTGGCTCGGGCCCAACCAATAGCATTCGCGGTGCTGCCTATCTCTCGCATCTTAAAAACGCGATCGTGGTAGATATCGGCGGAACAACAACGGATCTCGGGGTGTTGCAAGCCGGCTTTCCGCGTGAGTCTTCGATTGCCGTGACCGTGGGTGGTGTGGCGACAAACTTCCGGATGCCTGACATCATGTCGATAGGGCTAGGTGGCGGTTCGATTGTCCGGCAGCAGCGCGATGGTAGCGTCACAGTCGGTTCAGTCGGCTATCAGATTACCGAAAAAGCGCTGACGTTCGGCGGTAATATCGTGACCGCGACAGATGTGGCTGTGCGCCTCGGCCTGTCCGATGTCGGCAATCCCGAACTGGTCAAACAAATTCCGCTAAAATTTGCTCAGGCAGCGATGACCACCATCGGCCAGATGATCGCGGTTGCCATTGACAAAATGAAAACCAGCCCCGAGCCAGCGACTGTTGTGCTAGTCGGCGGCGGCGCGATCATTGCCCCACATCATCTGGAAGGCGTTGGCAAACTGGTACGTGATCCCCTCGGCGGCGTGGCCAATGCGATCGGTGCGTCCATTAGTCAAGTTTCCGGTGAATATGGTCGCATCTATCCTTACAACCAAATCCCGCGTGATCAGGCAATGGCAGATGCCAAGAAAAAAGCGATTGAAGCGGCGATTGAATCCGGTGCTGATGAAAATACAATTGAAGTTGTCGAAGTTGATGAGGTCCCGTTGGCATATCACCCGGAGAATGCCAATCGGGTGAAGATTAAGGTTGTGGGTAATTTGGCTAAATGATGACTGATTGAAAACCTATCCTTAAAGATGTTCCCCCATTGTGCGCGTGATCGTTGCGCCGGTGGGAGAACTTTTTTAATTAGCCTAAACTAAAACGTCCTTTACACAACCAATACCCAACCTTTTCAAAACCACCACAACCCCTTTACATCCTTTAGGTATAAATGAATTGATATACAACGATAACAATCATATTTTATGCGTAGGAGGATGACGGATGGTTAGGAAAAGATGGACGCTGGCTGGCAGCCTGCTGTTGATGGTGGCTTTGATGGGTGGCGAGGTTGCGGCGCCGGTGGTTGCGGTGACGGCGACGGATACGCCGGTGGTTTCGAGCGCTGCTGCGACGGCCTCCCAAAAATTGAGTTCTGCCACGGCATCGAGTGCGGCGAATTCAACTGATACCAAAGTGCAAACCAGCACTAGTCAAGAAGCCGCTGACACAGCAAAGAAGGCTAGTAGCGCCACTACTGCCAGCGGGAAGACTTCAGCGATTAACAACACACAGGCTGCTGCAACAAATCCGGTGATCAAGTCGATTATTGGGCAGCAGCAAGCAACTTTAGCGCCTGGGATTACCGAACAAAAGCTTACATATCTGAATCAAAATGGCGTGCAGAATAAGTATTACTCGGTTGCGCTTGATCCCAAGAATCCGAATACGCAGCTGGTTGCCGGGACGCCGAATGATGGCACAGCAACTGGTTTGCAGACGGTTCGGAACCAAGCAAATGCGGCTATTAGCCATGGTCAACAGGTTGTGGCAGCGGTGAATGCCGATTATTACAATATGGCAACGGGCGCTCCCTTAGGCAATGTGGTGAAAAGTGGGACTGAAATTTACTCGGCACCTGACACGAATGAGGCTTTTTTCGGAATTAAAAAGGATGGCACACCCGTGATTGGCTCTGCTGCCACTTATCAGCAAATAAAAGGAGATTTGCAGCAGGCCGTTGGTGGGCCGAGTATGTTTGTTAAAGATGGTAAGGTTAATGCGACCCAAGTGGCAGGAAGTGAAGGCAATGAGCCATGCACGGCGGTGGGTATTAAAGCGGACGGTACCGTTTTCTTTGTCGTTATTGATGGAAGACAGGCACCGCTTTCAACCGGTATTTCTGTCGGTGATTTTGCAAAGTTGATGATAGAACGCGGGGCAGTTAACGCACTTTTTCTTGACGGTGGCGGGTCAGCAACTTTTGTGGCACGGTAACCTGGGGACACGAGCTTGACGGTTCAAAATAGTCCTTCAGATGGCAATGAACGTCTAGTGGCGAATTCATGGTTGATTGTGTCTAAGGCAACTGCTGATCATAAATTAGCTAGTGCAACGGTGGCACCGGATGATCAGGTGTATACGCCAAAGAGTAGCGTCAAATTCTCAGCTAAAGGTGTTGATGCATCTGGCAATGCAGCAACTCTGCCAAGTAGCGGACTAGTCTGGCAGCTTAAGGATCCAAGTATGGGCACTATTGATTCAGCAACTGGTGTTTTCCAGTCGAATGGCAAATTAGGTGACGTGACTGCTCAGCTATCTCTCGATGGCAAAGTATTAGGTGCTGCAACCGTTACCATTTCCCGACCTGATAAACTGGCTTTTTCGCAAAATGAGTTGAGCCTCAGACTAGGGGCAAAGCAAGACTTAGGACTGACGGCGACCTATCAGGGACGACCTGTTAATTTGAAATCCGGCGATATTCAATGGTCAGTACCGAGTCAACTCGGCACTATGACGGCGGATAATCAATTGCAGACAAGCAAAACCATGGCCAGCGGAACTGTAAAAGCCACTGTAACAGGTACCAATATCAATGCCCAGATGACAGTTCAGGTTGGCCAATTGCCGAAAGTTCTCTACGATTTCGAATCCGGCTTAGATGATTGGGCACCTTCAACTGCCGGACGTGGCGAGGTCTCTAACATTGGCTTGAGTTCAGCCACGGATGGTGAGGTTCGCTTTGGGCAGCACGCGCTAAAACTGGATTACGATTTCACAAATGGGACCAAGAGTGCGACCCTTGGCGTTTATGCCGGCCCAGCGACAAGTAAACCGATTCCAGGGATGCCAACAGGAATTGGTATGTGGATTTATGCAACACCGGAAGCAAAGGGATACTGGTTGCGGATGTTTGTGACGGATGCCACCGGGACGGCCAAGCCAATTGATTTGACCCCACAGGATACGGGGATTGATTGGACCGGCTGGAAGTATGTCGAAGCGCCGATTCCTGCCGGGTATCAAGGACCGTTCACGACTTTTCCAAAGCAAATGATTCGGATGATGTCACTGAAGTCCGGTCAGACAGATGGCGGGCCGATGACTAAAGGCAGCTTATACATCGATAATGTCCGGGCGGTATATGGCACGAATGTAGACGATTTGAAGGCGCCGATTATCAGCAGCATCAACGTTGCCAACCAGACTTATAAAAATGCGCAAGTCAGCATTACCACCGCGGTGCATGATGATACCAGCGATCCGCATGCTACCGGAGTTGATTGGACCAAAGCCCGTATTTGGGTGGATGGCACCGAGTACACGAACGCTAAAGGCCACTACTCGATCGACAAAGACGGAACATTCACGCTGGCTGGTTACAAGTGGCGCGATGGCACGCATCACGTCAAAGTCAGTGTGCAAGACAAGTTCGGCAATGAAACTGATCGTGAAACGGACTTCAAAGTAGCGACCGGTGCTCAGAATGGCTTTTCGTTGACCGGCTTGACGAAAACGGCGACATTAGGCGGGACGTATCAGTTGGCGTTTAAAGCGGATAAGTCAACGCAGGCACAGTCACTGACAAGCACCATTGCGTTGCCAGTCGGTTTTCCCGTGAAGACAGTTGATTTTGGTGAGAACACGGGGAGCTACCAGTACGACGCAAACACTGGCATGTTGACGTTGAAACTGACCAAAATCGAGCAAACCGATCTAGCGCGGATTACGGTGACGGTTCCAGCCAATACCACCGCGGACAAAGCCTTGACCTATGCGCTAACGCAAGGAGAGGTGACGTCTCGATCTGCCAGTGACGTCACTGGCACCTTCAGTACGCCGCAAGCTAAAGTCTGCATTACCGCGGCTTATCAACTCACGGTACCGAATTTGATTATCGGCCAACCCGCCACGCTTAAAGTCACGGATGTTCAGCATAAAGCCATTTCCGCAGCCACGATTACGGTTACGAACGTGGATGGCAAAACAACTGAGCTTGGTACCACCGATCATGCGGGGCAACTGACGACCCGAGCGCTGACGCAACAGGTTGGCAAGTTCACCTTGCAAGCGAAAAAGGACGGTTACAGCTTTCCAGTCGCTACGCAGAATTACACCGCTCAGAAAACTGCCGCGCCGACGAATCTTTTAGCTGGTGCCACCCAGGATCCGGAACATGCCAAGACGATCACTTGGATGAGCAGTCCGGTGGCAGGAACGGGCAAGGCACTGTTGCAAGTCGCAACGCAATCCGCGTACAAAGACCAAGGAGACGCAGCGTTTAAAACGGCAACAGGGCGCGCTAATGTTGCCACTTATTCTGCCGATAGCAGCGCGGTCCGACTCAACACAGCCACTGCCACAGAGCTGAAACCGGGCACGACTTACGTTTATCGGGTCGGGGACGGTATCAATTGGTCAGCGCCGCGCACGTTCACCACACTTCACGGCGGCAGTGATTACACATTCAATGTTTTCGGCGATACTCAAGTTTCCGATGATACTGGCTTAGACGACTTCAGTACGGTGTTGAGCAGTATTGAAAAGGCCAAGCCAGCCAGCGACTTTACGATTCATGTCGGTGATTTTAACGATGATCAGAGCGTCTTTTCCGAAGCCGATAAAACTGCGGAAATGTTCAATCAGCATCCCGCGTTTGATTCGCTGGACATGATTCATGTGCTTGGCAACCACGAGTACATGGGTGATGATGGTTCCAAGTCAGCAGAGATGCTTGGCGTGCCAAATACCAATGGCCCGGCTGCTAATAAGTTAGGGACGTATTCGGTGGATTATGGCAATATGCATATCGCAGTGATTGGTTGGACAGATAACGAGCAGACAATGAAAGCCGAAATGACTTGGCTGAAACAAGACATGCAGGCGACCAAGAAGACGTGGAAAATCGTGCTCACCCATCAACCGGTCTACAACAAGAACCCAGCCGATGCGCAATCATTGATGTTCCATGATATGCTGGCACCAGTTTGTGACGAACTCGGAATTGATCTCGTCTTCAACGGCCACGACCACTCCTATGGCCGCACTTATCCGCTGATTAATCGCAAGCAAGCCAAAAACGGCACGGTCTACATCGCCACCGGCCACACTGGCGATAAGACTTATGAGATTCAACCAACCCAGCCCGCTGTATGGCAAGTCGTTCAAAAAGACAAGGATGAAAAAGTTTACCTGACACTGCATGTGACCGGCGATAAGATGTCTTTGTTAGTGCGGCACCCGGATGGCAGTGTGGTTGATCAAGCTACTTTTACTGCGCACAAGCATAAAACCACTTCAGGCGGCTCGGAAAGTGGCAGTCAACCATCTGCTGGCAGCTCAAGCAGTACCACGAGCAGCAGCCATGCCACCACTAGCAGCCACGTTTCAAGTAGCAGTACCGCCAGCAGCCAGCCTTCCAGTAAAGTTATTGAGCCAAGTCAATCTTCAGTCGCCTCAAGCTCTAGCGTCTCAGTTGACAGCAATAATCAATCAGCTGCAGCCGCCACAAACAACAGTCGTACTTCGGCATCCGAAAGTAAGAAGAAGGCGCAACAACTCCCTGCAACCGGTGAAAATAACTGGGCAACTGGCATCTTAGGACTACTCCTAGTTGTCGCCAGCGCCGCCACCTATCTTTTGAGTGGTTACCGGCGAACACGGTAAGGGATGCTAGTGTAAAGGCTAAGCAAATTGTGTTCGTTGCAAGTTAAAAAGGAACGGTATTTCCAAGCGAACGGAGGGATATCGTTCCTTTTTTATATAAGTTTGTCATGATGCGGGCGCGACTTGAAACGGACAGCGTACCAGGTTCTCGCTTGCACACCTGTGGTAAACTTGACTTGGTGATTGTAGTCTGTTTGGTTACCACTAACACCTTGGCGAAGCTTCATGATGGAAAGAAGGAACGGCACTTGAAAATCATCGCGATCGGAGACAATGTTGTTGACCTTTATCCGGCTGATAAGAAAATGTTTCTTGGCGGCCATGCTGCGAATACCGCGGCTTTTGCGACCATGATGGGCTTGGATGCAGCTTATCTTGGGACGTTTGGCAATGACGCACGCGGTGATTTTGCGCGGCGGACATTGATTGAGCTTGGCGTTGACCTTAGCCATTCGTTACAGTATGACGGTCCCAACGCTTTTACCACGATGAAGATCACCACAGGCAAGCGGCATCAAATCGTTGGCGAGCCGGTTCAGGAACTTCAACTGAGTCGCGACGATATTGCTTACATTAATACGTTTGATCTCGTTTACCTTAATAATGAAAGTGGCGCGGATGCCTTTTTATCCGCAATCACGGCACCGACGATTTACGATTTTTCAACGATTGACGATGATCGTATTTTCAAAAAGATTGCCCCACAGATTGATTTGGCGTATTTGTCGGGGAAGGCCAAGTCGGATGATGATGTGGAGGCGTTGTGTCGGCGCGTGGCCGCGGCTGGTTGTCAGCGGGTCGTTTGCTCGCGCGGGCTTCGCGGGTCGGCAGCGTTGGTGGCTGACATGATGTCTTGGCAGCAGGCGCTAGGCGTTAAGGCGGTGGATGCGTTGGGCGCAGGGGATGCGTATATCACGTGCTTTGCCGCCACACTTTATTCGTCGCAAAAGCCAACGCTAGACGCGAAAGTTTCCGAGTCGTTGAGCCACGCCGCCAAATTTGCCTCGGCACAAGTTCAACTGCCGGGGTCGTTTGGCCATGGTGCAGCGTTAATTGCGTGAGCGTCAAAAAGGTTAGAAAAAAACCGCCGACTTGTTATCGGCGGGTTTTTTGTCCACTGCTGATAGTACTTGACGCGACTAGCCTATGATCGTTTCCGATTTGATCGTTAATCGACTATGTGCGTCTCAGGCGTGCGCAAACCAAGCTCTGTTGACGACAGTACGATCAGACATGTCGCAACTTGGCTGCCACGGATGATGGCGATAGGTCGCCTTTAAGCTACATCATTAACTTTATTCTTAGCCAACATGCAGCTCCCCAAAGCTGATATTGTTGACTAGGAACGTGGTGGAAATTTACCCGATACTTGTACTATCAGATAGGCTGGTTTTGGTCTTGCAAGCAGCTGGTCGGATGTGATCAGAATCCGCCAATGCTTGAGACAGTTCGTTGTGTTCACTGCGATTGCCGGCGATCACCTCCTTTCTGTCCCGGTTTGATCATCGGGGGTGACGCGGTGTTGCAATCTAAGGTTAATTATTTTCCCGTGCTAAGACGGATTTGGGTTGGCGGTCGCAGCTTGAGCCGGCTGACCCGGTGTGAGCGTGAAGGTAATGACGCCGCTGTAACTTCCGGCCTTAACAGTATTATCTTGCGGTACTGCTAATGTGGTCTTGTTGAGATCATAGCTGCTAATACCAGCGCCATCCAAAGTGGTCGTGGTTGCAAAGAGTTGTTGGTCGGTGGTGGTTAATGCGACTGGTTTCGTCCAATCCGGTGACACGCTATTCGTGGTGGTTGTTGCATCAGGGACGAGTTTGATGACCGCACCCTTCAACTCCGCACCACTACTGGTTGCGATCGGTGAAGCCTTGGCAGTGACGCTATAACCGCTGCCAGTGCCACGAAAATCGCTGACGGTCAAAATGGAACTATCCGAAGCATTAACGTTTTCGTTCAGATCGCCTTTCACAATGGATTCAACACTGAGACTTGGAAACGTCAAACTATTCGGCGCCGAAAGTCCAATGGAACCCGGCGTGACGGTCACAGATGTATTGGTTGATCCACTATCCGCATCAGCTGCCAAAACCAGTGAACCAGCTGAAAAACTCCCAACAAGCAGTCCGGCAAAAGCCACACTGCCGATCCAGTATTTCTTTGACATAAAAAGTCCCCCCAGACTTAAAGTGAGCGTGAGCCAGCCCGGTTAGAAACCGGAGTGTAAGCGTTCTTAGGCGTGATGGCCGGGTTTTGGCCATTGCGACCAAGGTCCTTACACGCAAGTTTCTGGGCTGGCGAACGCGTTAAGATGAGCGTGAGTCGGCAAAACTTGCAGTTACAAGCCTTTATGTCGACAAGCGCTTTATGCCAAGTACGAAACAATTTTGGAACACCTTTAATTGTAGCCAGATAATTTGGGAAACAAAGAAAATTGATTTTGCGAATTCACAAACGGGCAGAAAAGGTTGATTTGTAAACCTTTTTGGTAAATTAATCTTTACGAGCAATTTGCAGGCTCGTCCGAAAAGAGCTTTTTGTCTCAGTTTTAGGAAAAAAACTGTCAAATTTTGAGACTTTCATTGTTAGACTAGGCAATGGCGCGATTATATGAAAATACTAATCAGTTCTGGTTGACATGCTCAAATTTTTAGGCTGCCTGATGATAAGACGAGCGGCTTGCCTTTGACGCGTTGTCTCAAGCCCTTGAAAACTGGTATACAGCAGATTTACTGCGATTAATTGGTTTTAGATAGCGATCCAAATTGAAAAGTGATAAATTTTTCACAAACCGTGAGCTACAACCTTTTTGGAAATAGGCACAACCGTTTTGAGGGCGGTTTGCAGTCACTGCCCGCACCGGGTAAGCTTACGATTAGAAGTGAGGCATATAATGGAAACCAATCATACAAATTCACAGTCGGCTGCTGCTGGGCGCCAACCGGAGATTCGCTTACCAAATGGCACCACCACGAAAGGCGTCTTGCTCCACCGCGGCATGGCTAACTTACAGCACGATGCTGACCATGCTGATTTTGAGCCGCAAACGAAGGTCTATTTGGCGTGGATGAATGATTTAAATGGCAACCGGTTCGGCCTTAAGATTACGGATGCAAATGATCAGTTGTTGTTGCGGCAGACCGAATTTTTGGATGACGCGATCAAGGAACTGGCGTATGCAGATGCCCCGGCAAATGCAGAACTCACGCCTGATGATTACAAACCGGCGCAGAAATTCTATGTACCATCTGCGGGCCTCATCGCGCTGGTGGCAGGTTTGCAATGGACCGCACGTCACAAGCGGGGAGATGTGGTCGTGTACAGTACGCACCGTCGCGACTTGACGTTTCATCAGCCGCGGCATCAGCCAACGTTCATCCAACAATGGGCGCAGCAGCAACTCCAGAGCTTGCCAGCGGATTTTCGGTTTCGCATTGCCACCAAGCTTGACCGGGATGCCACCCATGAGACGACTAAATTACGGATGCAATTGTGACCGATAACGCGAAATATATTAGAGAGGAGGTTGGTGCACGGTGCCACAGACTCAGGTTTATGAAAATGTTGACCTACAGATTATTAAGTTGTTGTTCAACAGTGATAGCAGCGATTATAAGGTTTACGCGGTGCGGATTTTGAACCCGAATCCGGCGCTCAAAATGACCCTCACGCAAGAAGCCACGGTGACCGGCGACATGGGTTATTACAATCGGCGCGCCATTATCACTGCTGATTTGGTTTATGATGATGCCGATTCACTGCGCTATCGGAAACCGTCTTATAAAGTGGCGCGGCTGCATTTTGGCTTACCGAAAGAACCCCGCCGCCAGTGGCAATTGCTTGAAACCCTGCTCGTGCACCAGCCCACGGTTTTACGCCGCTTGCATGACGCATTTGCCGATGACGAACCGATTTTGGCGACTTTTTCAAAGACCACGATTAAAGATGCACGGATTCCGGGGATCGGGCCGGCAACGATCCAAAAAATTGCCACAGCCATTCGTGGCAAGCTTGAGGTCGCGGTGCTGGCCAATCACTGGGGTAAAGCACTCAGTTCGACGACGTATGAGAAAATCTGGCTGGCGTATAAAGATGCTGAGTTGGCCATGCACCACATTGATGCCAATCCGTATTTGCTTATGCAAGTGGCGCAGTTTGATTTC
>OBZZ01000604.1_pt1 | contig 16522 bp, 17 predicted proteins | sample 1501451 | NCBI WGS metagenome assembly OBZZ01 (sample SAMEA2580274, study PRJEB22360) | human gut metagenome | biome: human gut; feature: human-associated habitat; material: faeces | place: Denmark | collected 2008/2010
CTCTATAAATACAGATTATATATAATTAAATAATATTTATATTATATATTTTTATGGGAGGTCATTATGCAGCTTTTGGGTAATCTCAAAATCCACTTTTTAGCGCTCGTATTAACCGTAGTCGCTGAATATGTGGGTATCAAGAAGCTAGGTCCTGTTGTATTGTTACCATTATTGTACACATTGATTCTAGGTTTATTAATTTCTATTCCTAAGTTTAAGATTCTTACAATTAAACAAATGGAAAAATCCGCTGATTATATCGGTATTGCCGTTATGATCTTGATGGTAAAAGTAGGTCTTGGTATCGGTCCTAATCTCGGTATTCTTACAAGCGCGGGTTGGGCATTATTATTACAAGAATTAGGTCATTTCTTCGGTACAATTATCTTTGGTTTGCCAGTAGCATTGTTAGTTGGCATGCGCCGCGAAGCCGTAGGTGCTTGTTACTCTGTAGATCGTGAGCCAAATGTAGCGATCATCATCGACAAATTTGGGTTTAGCTCTCCAGAAGGTCGTGGCGTTATGGGCATGTACATCTGTGGCGTTCTTATCGGCGCTATGTGGTCTTCCGTATTGGCTGGTATGTTAGCACAATCTGGTTGGTTCCATCCATTGGCTCTTGCTATGGGTGCTGGTGTAGGTAGTGCTAGTATGATGGCCGCTGCTACAGCGCCAATCGTCGCGGTATATCCTGAGTTTGAACAACAAATTATGGCACTCGCAGGGGCCGCAAACTTGTTGACTACAGTATTAGGCGTATACTTCGGTCTATTTATTTCCTTACCAGTAATGGAAAAAGCTTATAACTTCTTTACTGGCCGTACCCGTGAACAAGATTTAGCAGAGGAGGCAGCACGTCATGAGTAAAAGTGAAAAAATAACACAATTTGTCATCGTTATCTGTATTGCTGCTATCATTACTGCAGTAGGTAACATAATGGATGGTAAACATCTATTTAGCGATAGCTTAGTTGGCGTGGCTATCTTAGCAGTCCTTGCTACGATTGGTGCTTTGATCTCCAACTTGCCATATGCGAATAAATTACCTATGGTATTCTGGGTTTCCTTAGTGGGTGTTGTTGCATCCTTACCAGGTATGCCTGGACAAGAATGGATCATTGCTAAAACTAGCCAAGTAACATTCCTTGCTACAACAACACCTGTACTTGCGTATGCAGGTTTATCCTTGGGCAAAGACCTTGGTGCATTCCGTCGTTTATCTTGGCGCATTATTCCCGTTGCATTAGCTGTAACAGCAGGTACTTTCATCTGTGCCACAGCATTGGCACAATTAGTACTTCATTTAGAAGGTTTAATTTAGGAGCTGATTAGCCGTATGACAAAGGAAGAAGTAAAACAAAGGGTTTGTGAGGCTATCGTTGCGGCACAACCACGTTTACGTGAAATAGCTGAGTCCATAATGGCTGAGCCTGAACTCGGTTACAAAGAGGTAAAGACATCTAAGAAAGTACGGGATATGTTTGATGAGCTCGGCATTCCTTACACTACCGAACACGCTCTTACAGGTGTAAAAGGTCGTATGAAAGGCAAAGACAGCAAATATACAGTGGCCATGATCGGTGAACTAGATGCCATTCTTTGTCCGCGTCATCCTCGTGCTGATGATTTAACGGGGGCAGCACATTGCTGTGGCCACAATATTCAAATTACAAATATGTTCGCCGTAGCAATGGGTTTGCAATCTGTAATGGATGAACTCGGTGGCGATGTAGTTCTATTTGCTGTTCCAGCAGAGGAAATGATCGAAGTTGATTACCGCAATAAATTGCGTGAACAAGGCAAGATTAAATACATGGGTGGTAAACAACAACTCATTTATGAAGGTGCCTTTGATGATATCGACATGGCTATGCAAATGCATGTAGAAACGGCTAAGACACCTGCTGGTGAAATGGGCCTAGGTAGTACATCAAATGGTTTTGTTGCTAAATTGATTGAATACCATGGTAAAACAGCTCATGCAGCGGCGGCACCTCACGAAGGTATCAATGCCCTTAATGCTGCTTTGATGGGTGTAATGGGGGTTAACTCTATTCGTGAAACTTTCAAAGAAAGCGATTATTTCAGATTCCACCCAATCATTAATCAAGGCGGTACATTGGTAAACTGTGTGCCTGATTATGTTCAAGTTGAAAGTTACGTGCGTGCCTCTAATATTGAAGCTATTGTAGATGGTAATCATCGTGTAAATCGGGCCTTAAAAGCCGGTGGTGATGCAGTAGGGGCCACTTGTGTTATTAATGATTTGCCAGGTTACTTACCGATGAGAAACGATGCTCGTATGAATGAAATGTTACGCCAAAACTCTAATCCACTATTTGGTGAAGAAAATGTATTCCAAGGGGAGCATATGACTGCTAGTACTGATATGGGCGACGTATCTCATTTGATGCCTGTTATCCATCCTTGGGTTGGTTGTATAAGTGGTGTACTACACAGTGCAGAATATGAAATCTCTGTACCTGATGTAGCGTACATTAAAACGGCACAAGCCTTGGCTATGACAATCGTAGACTTACTATACGATGACGCAGCAGGTGCTAAAGATGTATTAGACAACTTTACACCAGCATTAAATAAACAAAGCTATATTGAACTCTTAGATCGTATTGCTAAGGGTGAATAAAATGAACCACCTATTGAAGATGAATTGATTATCTTTGGTAGGTGGTTTACAATTTATTTATATAACTATAATGATTTGTTTAAGTTCATTCCTTATATACTTACGTATAAATTAGTGTATTTTTAGAGGAGATCATGAAAGAGAATCTTGCTTTACTACTAGCTATCTTATATCTAATCTATAGATTTAAGACATATAGAAAAACTAATAAAATAATAGAAGACAGAATAGAAAATGTTCATAAGCCATATTTTAAACGTGTGCGAGATGTTTTAGGGTGTTCTGAAGAAGAGGCAGAGAAGGTCGGATTAGCATTAGATAAATATTTTGTACCCTTAGAAAGTAAATTCTATAAAATTGATGATAATACTTACTCATTTGTTGATGCAGGTGGCCTTAAAGGAACATTTTCAATAGATCAAAACTATAAATTATTGACATTAGTTTATAACGATGTTGATTTACTAGCTTTACATCAGAAGAGTTAAGGAGTTTTTATGCCCATTAAAACGCTCATAAAGATAAGTTGTACAGTAGTTTTATCGTTACTAGTAATTATTTTAATTTTCGTTGGAATTAGAATATATGAATATCAAATATTTATAACCTCTCTTGTAGATTATGGCAAACGAACTGGGCTGAATAAAAATATGACTGGTTTTGCTACAGATTTTCCATATATATATATTCTAATGGTGATTTCGGTATAATTGTTGTTAACGTATTACCCTATGGTACAGTACGTATTATTCCAAATCATAAAGGCTTTAGTAAAACATTTGAATCTCCAGAAGATGGTAATTTAGAGTCTTTGCAAAGAGCATATGGTGATGAACTTATAATTTTAGAGAGTATTGATCAATTTTCAGAAGATGAAAGACAGATTATATCTGAGATAACTAAGAAGGACCCCAAACCAAGATACGATCGTGATACTTGGGTTACTAGATCCTACTGATTTATGGAACGTAATCTTTATAAATAAGTTTTGCAACTAAGTATTTTATCTGAGTATAGTTATTTCAAATTATCTTGAGGTCTAACCTATTATATTTATATAACTTACTTTTACGAAAATTATTTAATATAGAATAAATCTTGTAAAAAATGGTATAAACATTAAGAAGAGATTAAGAGAATAGGTAAGTATATTCTTAAATAAATTTGGAGAATAAATCATGTTTGAGATAGTATCAATTTTAGGGCTTATATATTTGTTGTATCGTATTAGATTCTTTTATAAAGAGGGCAATTATAGTCAGGTAAAAAGTTCTGTTTCTATAGTAATTTTTATAATAACAGTTTTAGTTTTGAAACAATTATATGATTATAAATATATTACTTTTAAAGTGTATTATAATATTTCACTTGTAGTTGGACTACTTTTTTATCTATTAGTTATTGGGGTTATTATATATAAATATAGATATGCAGATAATAAGGAACAAATAAAAGATCTAATTAAAACTTTTATATTAGCTAACTTGCCTATTCTAATCTTGGGGCTCTTATTCTTTCTAATTTTTTAATATAAGATAGTAAATTTAGTATATAATCCTTGTAAAAATATTCCAGCAGATGAAGAAGTAAAAATGAGGTGTAATAGAATCAATGAAATTAATATATTATTTTGCTACTATATCCTTGTTTTTAGCATTTACCTATAGTGTAGTTCAATATATCCGAAGATCTAATGAGGACATAAATGAAAAATATAGACTGATTAGTTTTGGTATATTTTTATTTACGGATTTAAAGTTTCTGGATACTATAAATAAAGAATTTAAATACCTAATTGAGTTCTTATTGCTATCATTTAGTACATACCTGTTTTCACTAATTTTTAAAAATAGTGATAATAAATGGACTTATTATTTATTTTCTTTACTTACAATATTGTTATTTTTAATGGCTATTTTGTTCTCGATCTAACTTCATATGTTACAAAAGATTTGTTATTAACTGGTGCTGCTGGATTTGGAATAAACAATACGATAGGAAAATACTTTGATGAAAAAACTAATCAGATAAAAAAGTATATTAAGGAGGAAGAAGATGAATGGAAAAACAAATAGCAAATATATTTTTCCTTTTAGGTTTTAACTATCTTATGATTAAATCTTGGGGTACACGGAAGGTTACCTTCGTGGCACTCATAGGAAATTATTTCTTAGTAAGTATTTTTATAGAATCATATTTTGGTTTACCTAAATTCATTGAGGACTTTAATGTTATTTTTATATTCGGAATATGTGTTTTAGGTGCTTATAATTTATGGCGTAAAGATAAAGCAGGAACACTAACTGAGTATGAAAAAAGAGGATGGTTTTTGATGCGTATTTTTTCATAATTATTTGTTTTAGCTGTATTAGTATTCGGTTTAGTTTTTATATTTATGGAGTATATTTTTGGGGTATACATTTAGACTGAGTTTTATTGTTTTAGGCAGTTCATGATATTCCGTTTTCAGTTAGTGGAATATCTGTTAGAGAAAGATTATAAAATGAGTAAAAAATATTTATATTATATACTTACCTTCATAGTATCGATATCAATTTTAGGTATTTTTAGTTACTCTTTTAGATATCAGTGGTTTATAAACTCTATTGTTGATCAAAAATATAAAATAGGATTAAATCGAGATATTAAAGGTTTTGCCGCTGAATACCCTTATGTTTATACATATGGAGATTATGGAATTTTAATTATTAATACTCTACCTAACGGTAGTATTAAGATTTTACCGAATTATAAAGGTTTTACCCATATAGATGGTGCTTATAGTATTGATGATAGCAGTATATATAGCCTCCAAAAAGTATATGGTGATAGACTATATATTTATTCCTCTATTGATGATTTTACAGAAGATGAACAATTAATTATAGATGAAATAACAAATAAACAACCTAAGAGATTTGATAAAAATGATTGGCTTTATAAATCTATTTAAATAAAAATGCTTAAAGAAAATAAAGTAGAAATTTTATAATAATTATTTTGTTTAGTGGATTTGACATTAATCCCTCTGTATTGCTACAATATTGTGTATAATATATGCGATGAAGCAGAGTAGTAAACCTCTCTAGCGAGTGAGGATGGTGTAAGCTCACATTTGGTTGAAGGCGCTGTAGAGCATTGGCAGGAACGCAGGTATCTGTTAGTAAAGGCCAACATAGAAAAAAGAGGGCGCAAGCCAAATAGGGTGGAACCGCGGGTATACTCGTCCCTGTAACGTTTTTCGTTACAGGGACTTTTTTGTTTGTAACGAAATGGTTGATTTTATGTCGGTTGTGTAAAGTGGAGGCAGCAATGACATTTCAAGAGATTATTTTAAATCTACAAAAATTCTGGAGCGATCAAGGTTGTATCGTTCAAAATCCATATGACATCGAAAAGGGTGCAGGTACAATGAATCCTGCTACATTCTTACATGCTATTGGTCCTGAACCATGGTCTGTATGTTATGTAGAGCCTTCTCGTCGTCCAGCAGACGGTCGTTATGGTGATAACCCTAACCGTTTGTTCCAACATCATCAATTCCAAGTAATCGTAAAACCATCTCCAGATAATATTCAAGAATTGTATTTACAATCTTTGGCAACTCTTGGTATTCATGCTGAAGATCACGATATCCGTTTCGTAGAGGATAACTGGGAATCTCCAACATTGGGCGCTTGGGGCCTTGGTTGGGAAGTATGGCTCGACGGTATGGAAGTAACTCAGTTTACATATTTCCAACAAGTTGGTTCCATTGATTGTAAACCAGTTTCCGTAGAAATTACATACGGTTTAGAACGTTTGGCTATGTACATTCAAGGTGTAGAAAACGTATATGACCTTAAATGGAATGACAACGTTACATACGGCGACGTTTGGCATGCTAACGAAGTAGAACAATCCGTATATAACTTTGAATTAGCTGATATAGATATGCTTTTCAAATTGTTTGATATGTACGAAGCAGAAGCAAAACGCGTTTGCGGTGCAGGTTATGTATTACCAGCTTACGACTATGTATTGAAATGCTCCCACACATTCAACTTGCTTGATTCCCGTGGCGCTATTTCTATCAGCGAACGTACAGCTTTCATCGGTCGCGTACGTGCATTAGCTCGTATTTGTGCACAACAATACCTTGCTAAACGTGAAGAATTAGGTTTCCCACTTTTGAAAGGAGATAAATAAGATGGCAAAGGATTTATTATTTGAAATCGGTGCAGAAGAAATTCCTGCCGGCTTTATGCCCAATATCTTAGGTCAATTGAAACAATTGGCTGAAACGAAATTAAATGATGCCCATCTTCCTTTTGAAAGTATCGCAACATACGGAACACCACGTCGTTTGGCTCTTATCGTGAAAGGTCTTGCTGATACATCTGCCGAAATCAGTGAACGTCATAAAGGTCCATCTGCGTCCATCGCTTATGATGCTGACGGTAATGCTACTAAAGCGGCTATCGGCTTTGCTCGTGGTAAAGGTCTTGATGTAGCAGATCTCGTTGTAGAAGACGGCTATATTTACGCAGAAACTAAAACTGCAGGGGTTCCGGCAAAAGATATCGTTACAGAAATGTTGCCTCAATTGATTACAGGCCTTAACTTCCCTAAATCTATGCATTGGGGGAATTTAGATGCTAAGTTTGTACGTCCAGTACGTTGGCTTGTAGCATTACTTGATGAAGACGTAATTCCTGTAGAATTTGCTACTGTTCAATCTGGTAATGTAACACGTGGTCATCGATTCTTAGGTGCTGATGAAATCACTATTAAAAATGCAGCATCCTATGTAGACACATTAAAAGAAAACTTTGTTATGGTCGATCAAGATGCTCGTCGCGAATTGATCTCCAAACAATTACATGATATGGCAGCTTCTAAAAATGCATCCATCGTTTGGGATGATGATTTGTTAGAAGAAATCAACTATCTTGTTGAATGGCCTACAGCATTGTGTGGCGGCTTTGAAGAGTCCTACTTGGCACTTCCAGATGCAGCTATTATTACACCAATGAAAGACCATCAACGTTACTTCCCATTGGTTGACCAAGACGGCAAATTGTTGCCAATGTTCTTAACAGTTCGCAACGGCTCCGATCATTCTATCGAAGTAGTTCAAGCTGGTAATGAACGTGTATTGCGTGCACGTCTTGATGATGCTAAATTTTTCTTTAACGAAGACCGCAAGAAACCTCTTATCGACCGTCAAGATGGTTTGACTAAAATTGTATTCCAAGAAGGTCTTGGTAACTTAGCAGATAAAACTGAACGTTTACTTAAATTGGGCCGTGTATTTGGTGAAGAATGTGGTTTGCACGAAGATACAGTTGTTGTATTGGAACGCGCTACAGAGCTTGCTAAGACTGACCTTACTACAGGTATGGTTACAGAGTTTACTGAATTACAAGGTGTAATGGGGAAAGAGTATGCTTTACTTGATGGTGAATCTCCTGAAGTAGCAGAAGCTATTTTTGAACAATATTTACCTCGTTTTGCAGGTGATGTATTGCCTCAAACGGAAGCAGGTAAAGTATTGTCCATCATCGATAAAGTAGATAATATCGTAGCTACTTTCAGCCGTGGATTAATCCCTACAGGCTCTCAAGATCCATATGCATTGCGTCGTCAAACAATTGGTATCTTGAACATCTTGCTTGGTAGCGAATGGAATATCAGCTTACGTCCAATCTTCAAAGCATCTATGGAATTGCTTAATGTGCCAGCTGAAAAACAAGAAGAATTACTTGGTCAAGTAGAGGAGTTCTTCACACTTCGTTTGAAAAATATCTTCCTTGATCGTGAAGTTCCTCATCATGTAATCGACTTGTTGTTGTCTAACAATGAATTATCCGTTGCTGATGCTGAAGGTCTTGTAAATGCATTGTTAGCAAATCGCATCGATGAAAACGTTGAACTTGTTCAAGCTTATACTCGTATGTACAATCTTGTAAAAGATGTGGAATATACTGGTGTTAATAGTGATTTGTTGAAAGAAGATGCTGAAAAAGAATTGTTCGAAGCTGCTATTAAAGCATCTGAAGTAAGTAGTGCTGCTTGGGAAGCTGGCGATTATGATGCAGTCGTGGCTGTTCCAGCTACTTTAGTTCCAGCCATCAATAAATTTTTTGAAGATGTAATGGTTATGGATAAAGATGAAGCTATTAAAGCTAACCGTTTACAACTCGTTCGTTTAGCATATAGTGTAATGGCTATTATTGGCGATATTAGCGCATTAAAATAATATATTATAGTAAAAGTTTAAATTTTTACTATGATATACAAGAGAAGAGGTACCATGCGTACCTCTTTTTTGCTTTTACGAAGAATATGCAAATTTTATGCAGGATTTTTAGAGACTATAGCGAATACTTTATAATATACAAAGTTGTATGAGGAGATAGATGATTATGAATCATGATGAATTATATAAAGCCTTATGTAAGGTGCCAAGCGGCAAAGAAAAGTCTCGTGATAGAATTATTATTGAATTATATATGCGTTCTCAAGGAGCATCACAAAAGCAGTTAGTAGATGCTCTAAATATGCGTCCTGCTACTGTGTCGGAGCAGACAGACATACTCATTGAATTGGGATATGTTACAAAACATATTGATTATATGGACAAACGTATATCTGTAGTTACTTTAACAGATGAAGGGAAACGGTTAGGCAAATCTCTTTTACATACATATAACGAATTTCTTAATGTAATGTTCTCTGATTTATCGGATGAAGATCAGGAGAATTTATACCGCTTATTAGGTAAGTTAAAACGACCAATTATACGTAAATAATACGTAAATATTTGGATTATTAAAATAATATAGAAAATACTTGCTAACAGTACGTGATTTATGATACTATATTGCTGTTAATTTGAGACAGTCCGCTGCCTATAAGGTGTAGGTATTGAATGTCTGCAAACAGGAGGAAACAATGAACATTATTAACGTACTTGAACAAGAACAACTTCGTACAGACATCCCTACATTCCGTGCTGGTGACACAGTTCGTGTACACGTAAAAGTAGTGGAAGGTACTCGTGAACGTATCCAAGTGTTCGAAGGTTTGGTAATTAAACGTCAAAACGGTGGCGTACGAGAAACTTTTACAGTTCGTCGTATTGCATCCGGTGTAGGTGTAGAACGTACATTCCCACTTCACAGCCCACGCTTAGCTAAAATCGAAGTTATGCGCCGTGGTGTTGTTCGTCGTGCTAAATTGTACTACTTACGTAACCTTACTGGTAAAGCTGCTCGTATTCGTGAAAAACGCTAATGTTCATAAAAGGCTGCCGTTGGCAGCCTTTTATTTTTGCTAAAATTAGATATGAATAGTTCTATTTCATTATTATCTGAATTAAATTATTATAATAGAGAAATATAGAGCTATAAAAGATAGATAAAAATATAAAACATACATATAAATATAAATATAAAATATACTAAGTATTTCTAAGAGTTTAAGTATCTCTAAGAGATGTATATGAGTATGTAGAAAGGAAATACTATGGCAGATTCACCTATCGTACATTGGTTCCCTGGTCATATGGCGAAAGCCACACGTATGATTACGGAGTATATCAAAAAGGTAGACGTAGTTATTGAGTTACTAGATGCGCGTATTCCTCGTTCTAGTGCGAACCCAGTCATCACAGAACTCGTTGGTCAGAAACCTCATATCGTACTGTTAAATAAAGTAGATTTAGCAGATCCTAAAGCTACAAAGGAATGGACTGAGTTCTTTACAAAACAAGGCATCATCGTATTGGCTATCGATTCTAAGTCTGGCAAGGGTAATAAGAAGTTAATATCCACTGTAGAGCGTTTGAGTAAACCTATCATCGACCGTTGGGTTGCAAAAGGTATTCGTAGCCGTTCTGTACGTACTATCATCTTAGGGATTCCTAACGTTGGTAAATCTACATTGATTAACTCTTTAGCTGGTTCTGCTGCAACGCGTACAGCTAATAAGGCAGGTCATACACGTGGTCAACAGTGGGTTAAAATCGGTAAAAATCTTGAATTGCTTGATACACCAGGTGTATTATGGCCAAAATTAGAGGACCAACGTGCAGCGGCTCGCCTCGCTATGACAGGTGCCATTTCCGATGATGTTTATGATTTAGAGCATGTTATAAAACAGCTATTAAATTATTTATTGACGAACACGCCAAATATTCTGGTAGAGCGTTATAAATTAAAAGAAGAAGAGATGACCGATGTTGATACGATTCTTGAAAGCATCGGACGTCGTCGAGGTTGTCTTGTAAGCGGTGGCACTGTAGATTTTGACAAGGCTCGCCGTATTATCTTGCAAGACTACCGCAATACTAAGTTAGGTACAATTACTCTCGATCAAGTTGATGAAGAACCGTACTACCCTGCAGATGGTGAGGAGAGTCATAATGGATAAGGATGTATTTTCTAAGTTAAAAGTAGCAGATATTAAAGCTCTCTTTGAAACTGAACAAGCCTTAGAGATTTTGTCTTTTGCTCAAGAGGATACACGTAGTTCTGTACAGAAATTGGCTGCGTCTTATATTAAGCGCCAAGAAAAAGAGTTAAAAGAACAGCAACGCCTCATGGGTATGTATGACTATGAAGGCATGTTCTACGATCAAGGTATCTATCATGTGGCTGGCGTCGATGAAGTGGGGCGTGGTCCTATTGCGGGGCCTGTTACGGTAGCTGCTGTTATCTTGCCACCTATGACATTAATTCCAGGCCTTAATGACTCTAAAAAGCTAACGGAAGAAAAGCGTGAAGCGCTCTATGATATCATCATGGACGAAGCCGTTGCTGTTAGCTGTATTTCCTACGGCCCAGAAAAGATTGATGAACTCAATATTTATGAAGCAACGCAACAAGCGATGTATGAGGCTATTCGTACGCTCAGCGTACCAGCTGAAGCAGTAGTAGCCGATGCTATGAAATTGCCTGATTTGAGGATTCCCGTTGAATCCATCATTAAAGGTGATAGCAAAAGCGCTAATATTGCTGCTGCATCCATCATCGCTAAGGTTACGCGCGATCGATATATGAAGAGCCTTGATGATGAATATCCTGGTTATGGCTTCGGTATTCATAAAGGTTATTATACGGAGTTACATAAAGAAGCTGTGGAGCAACAAGGTGTAACACCACTTCACCGCAAGAGCTTTGAGCCTATTAAATCTATTGTGCGTTGGGTTAAACCTGAGTAAATCTTATTTATTTATATATGGGTAATAGATTTATTTTATGATTCGACTATTAAGTTAACTCCTATAGTTGTATTAGTTTTATTCGTATTATTACATTATAAATTGCATATAGTTTATAACCGTAAAGAGGTTCCTATTGGTCACCTATGTGACTATTAGGAACCTTTTTTGTATTTACTTTTACATCTTACGTATTTTACTCTACAAGTAAGTATTACCTGTTGAAAGATTAATATAGTGTAGATATTAAAATTCTATGAGTTATTGTTGCAGATACACCTTATTAGGAGGTATATATGAAAATGATTAGTACTGGTAAAGCTTTTAATGAACTCGATTCAAAAGAACTGGGCAAATGGGGAGAACGAGTAGCTACCAATTATATTGAAAAAATGGGACTTACGGTAGTAGATACAAATTATCGAACCCGATTAGGGGAAATCGACATTATTGCTAAACGTGATTTAGTCTATCATTTTATAGAGATTAAAGCTCGCCGAGGTATGCAACATGGACTAGCACGTGAGGCAGTTACCAAGAAAAAACAAAAGCATATTAAACGAGCTGCCATGTTATTTCTATATGATCTAAATCAAAAAAAGCGCCGTTGGAAGGAAATATCCTTTGATGTAATAGAGGTGTATTTACACGAGGACTTTCAAAGTTCTATTCATTATTTACCACAGTGCTTTTAGTGAGGTCAGTTTATGTACGCAAAATTATATGGAGCCACCTTACACGGCATTGATGGATGCATCATTACTGTAGAGGTCGATATATCACAAGGTTTGCCGGTCTTTGATATCGTTGGACTACCTAATCAATCGGTTAAAGAGGCTCGTGAACGTGTACGAGCGGCCATTAAAAATAGTGGATACGAATTTCCAATGAGACGCATTGTAGTCAATTTAGCTCCGGCTACAATTCGTAAAAGTAGCGCTGGGCTCGATTTAGCGATCGCTTTAGGGGTTCTGCTTGCATCAGGACAGATAAAGGGGCGTAAAGCAAAGATTTCGGCTTTATTTGATAAGAGTTTGTTTATGGGAGAATTAGCGTTAGATGGTTCGCTATTACCGACCTTTGGGACTTTAGCTATGTCGTTAGCAGGATTAGATGCTAATTATTCAAAAATTTATACAAGTATTGAAAATGGTAAAGTGCTACAGTCTATTCCTAACTTAACTATATATGGTGGATTATCACTACAAGAAATTATTACTATTTTAGAGGAACAAATTAAGCCAAAGGTAGTTGATAAGAATAAACAAATAAGTATCAAAACAGAACATGTAGATAAACATAATACCAATAAATCAACTCTAGAGTCTATGCCATTAACTGGCAATAATGAAAATGTAGATATAATCAGCAAACCGCAAGTAACTATGATTAGTAATAATTGTGTTGATATGTCTGTTACTGATGAAAGTATAACTATAAAGTCTAATCAAATATATACAGTTGATTTTGGCGATGTACAAGGTCAAGAGTTAGGAAAACGAGCAATGCTCATCAGTGCTGCAGGTCATCATCATTGTATTATGATAGGGCCTCCAGGTGGGGGGAAAACGATGATGGCCGAACGATTGCCGACCATATTGCCTCCTATGACTTGGAATGAAATTGTTGAAGTAAGTCGGATACAAGATGTAATAGGTTTACTAGGTGATAATGGGCTAGTTACATCTAGACCTTTTAGACATCCTCATCATACGGCTACTTTGGCAAGTATGGTCGGTGGAGGGATTCAGGGGCGCCCTGGAGAAATAACACTGGCTCACGGAGGTGTATTATTTATGGATGAAGCGCCTGAGTTTCAACGCCAAGTCATCGATGCATTACGACAGCCTTTAGAGTCTAGGACGATTACTATAAATCGGTCTCAAGGAAATTATATATATCCAGCTAATTTTATTTGTATTCTTGCGGCCAATCCTTGTCCTTGTGGATATTACCATGATCCTCATAAGGAATGTGTCTGTACAGAAACGATGGTTAAAAACTATCAGCAACGGTTATCAGGGCCGATTATGGATCGTATTGATTTGCATATTCCCGTTGAGAGACCGACCCTTGAACAGCTGTTAGATACATCATCTTCAAATATGACGAGTGAAAGTATGAGACAACAAGTTATTATGGCCACTGTTATGCAACAGAAACGATATGAAGGTTTTGACTTTAATTCGAATGGAGCAGTTCCTCATAAGGCAATTAGTGAACTATGCAATATTACAGATAAGGCTTGGAGTATTTTAGGCAATATATTTGACCATTTTCATTTAAGTGGGCGAGCTTTTGATCGCATATTAAAGGTGGCTCGTACAATTGCTGATTTAGAAGAAAATCCAAAAGTAGAACCACATCATATTTCTGAAGCAATGTTATTTAGAACTGGCAAATAAAGTAAGTATCTCATAAATTTAGTAGTTGTTTATTTGCCAAAAGTAGTTGTTTGATTCTATATAAAATTAATGATTATATACTTAGAAAGAATTACTAGGTGTTTATATGACTAGATACGATGACAATATTTATATTGCAGGATTACAAAGCTTATACAATGTTGGAGCCACATATGTAAGGCGATTTATAGAGGATTTTGGATCCCCTTATGATGCGTGGCAAGCTATTAAGAATGTAGAAAACTTAAAATCTTATACACATATTTCTGCATCTTATAAACGTGCCATTTCAGCATCGGTTAAAGATGAAAAATTAGATTATATTATTCATAAAGTGGACGAATACCAGATGGATTTTACTACCTTTTTAGACAAAGACTTTCCGTCTATTTTAAATCATATATATAATCCGCCAGCCATTTTATTTATGAGAGGTAATCGGGCACTCTTAGATGGACGATTAAAACGTATTGCTATAGTTGGGGCACGAAGTTGCTCCTTATATGGCCGGAATGTGGCGAGAATGCTCGGCAAGGAATTAGGTAAATACAGTACCATTATTGTTAGCGGTGGGGCCCGTGGTATAGACTCACATGGTCATGAAGGCCTTCTAGCTAGTCAGGGGTATGGAATCATTGTTATGGGATGTGGTTTAGATATTACCTATCCTCGAGAAAATGCAAAATTATTTGATCGTATATTACAAAATAATGGATTACTTCTATCCGAATACCCTCCAGGTACTCCGCCGTCGGCAAAACATTTTCCGGCACGAAATCGTATCATTAGTGGATTATGCAGAGGTGTTATCGTGGTAGAGGCCAAGTCCAGTAGTGGTTCTCTAATTACGGCAGATATGGCGGTTAGTGAAGGTCGAGATGTATTTGTGGTACCATGTAATCTATTAGACCATACGGCAGACGGAAATAAATTTCTAATGAAAAATGGGGCATATGTACTTACTGGTTATGAGGATATAGTTGAACAATACCATTTAACAATGCGGGAATATTTTTCTAGTGAACAGAAACTTTTACCAACAAATAATAAAGTCAATAAAGGCGTAAAAGCTAGCGTTCAAATAGGGAATCATAGTCAAAGTGTTGATAGAAAAGGGTGCTCTATGTTAAGCTTTAATGTGGATAGGAGTGTAATATTGAATGAAATACCTCATGATCGATGTATTACGGTTAGTGATATTTTGAAAGCGACTCGTATTCCATTACAACAACTACAGCCCTTATTACTAGAGTTAGAAATGGAAGGGGCTATAGAGAATCATCCGCCGAGAGGCTATATTAATATGACTAGGAGTGATATACTTGTCCATTAAACGATCTATCGTTATTGGCGAGCCGAAAGCAGCTAGTACTAGTAAAGACACAAAAAAGAAAAATACTAAGAAAGAAAGTACTACGATAAAGCGTAAGGTAGCTAAGGAAGCCCTTACTCCAATGGGGATTGTACGGGATAAATCTGTACTACAAACTTCAGTGCCACCGGAGCAACGCGAACCTCGCGTATATAATCCGGATGGCAAAGTATTGGTAATCGTAGAGTCTCCTGCTAAATCTAAAACAATTGAAAAATTCTTAGGTCCCAACTACGTTGTAAAAGCGAGTATGGGACATTTACGAGATTTGCCTAAATCTCAAATGGGCATCGATATAGAGCATGATTTCACGCCGCGCTATAGTAATTTGGTAACACGTAAAAAGGTTATTGATGAACTAGTTTCTTATGCTGATGAAAGCCGTGCCGTATTGCTCGCAACTGACCCTGACCGCGAAGGGGAAGCTATTTCTTGGCATTTAGCGTACATTCTAAATGTAGATCCTACATCTACATGCCGTATTACGTTCAATGAGATTACTAAAAATGCGGTAGAAGAAGCATTGGGTTCTCCACGTACTATCGATATGAACATGGTAGATGCTCAACAAGCACGCCGTGTATTAGACCGTATCGTAGGCTATAAATTGAGTCCTTTATTATGGAAAAAGGTTTGTAAAGGCCTCAGTGCAGGTCGTGTGCAATCCGTTGCAGTTCGACTTATCTGTGAAAGAGAGCGAGAAATTCAAGCTTTCGTGCCACAAGAATATTGGACTATTGAAGGCAATTTTGAAACGCCTAAAAAAGAGGCTTTCACAGCGGAATTAACCCATATTAAAGGTGAAAAAATCGATATTACTACTGAAAGTGATGCACAAGCCATAGTTGATGCTATTGGCAATGAAGATGCAGTAGTGACTAATATTGAAA
>OBZZ01000625.1_pt1 | contig 15697 bp, 10 predicted proteins | sample 1501451 | NCBI WGS metagenome assembly OBZZ01 (sample SAMEA2580274, study PRJEB22360) | human gut metagenome | biome: human gut; feature: human-associated habitat; material: faeces | place: Denmark | collected 2008/2010
CCCGCTCCCGCGGGGGGGGGGGGGGGGGCGTGGGAGCCGTTTCTCGTCGACCTCGCGATCTCCTGGCAGACCGATGGCCAGTGGCTCACGCTTGCCGTCAGGATGGGTCACCATGAAGACGACGTTCTTGAGGGTGTCAGCCCCGGTCCAAGGACGATCCTCGCGAGGACGCACCTCGTTGGCCATACGGACCAGGGACTCGATGGTGGGAACCTCGGGGGTGTCGACGACCTCCGCATCCGGCAGCCCCTCGATCGGCAGCGGGTCCGGGGCAGTCATCCGAACCGCCTCGACATTGGCTGCATAGCCACCGGGAGAACGCACGAAGGTGTCCTCACCATTGTCAGCGATGGCCAGGAACTCCTCGGAGCGAGAACCACCCATCGGACCGGACATCGCCTTGACGATGGCATAGTCGAGACCGAGACGGTTGAAGATGCGAATGTAGGCGTCGCGCTGGGCCTGGTAAGCCTCGTCGAGACCCGCCGGGGCGACGTCGAAGGAGTAAGCGTCCATCATGACGAACTCGCGGCCACGCAGGATGCCAGCGCGCGGACGAGCCTCGTCTCGGTACTTGTTCTGGATCTGGTAGAGACACAGTGGCAGATCCTTGTACGAGGAGTACAGGTCCTTGACCATGAGGGTGAACATCTCCTCGTGGGTCGGGCCCAGCAACATCTCCACCCCCTTGCGATCCTTGAGACGGAAGAGGTTGTCGCCGTACTCAACCCAGCGACCAGTCTCCTTGTAAGGATCGGAGGCGAGGAGTGCGGGGAAGCACACCTCCTGAGCTCCAATTCCAGCCATCTCCTCGCGGCAGATGGCCTCGATCTTGCGCATCACCCGGAGACCCAGTGGCAGCCATGAGTAGATGCCGGGAGCAACCCGACGGATGTACCCGGCCCGCACCAGCCAACGATGGCTGGGGACCTCGGCGTCGGCCGGATCCTCTCGCAGGGTTCGGACGAAGAGCTGTGACATGCGCGTCAACACGACGTGTACCTTCCCGGCCGCGCTCGACCCTCCGCCGCCCTTCGACGTGACCGGCCACGACCACGTTGAATCCTAGCGGCAAGGAGGACGGTGCCCGATTTCGCCAGCTCACCCTCGACAGCCCGTCAGACTCTCAGCAGGTCACGCACAGCACGTGTATCGACTTCGACCGATCCCTCTACGCAAGCAATCTCGTGCAGCCTCAGGATGCAGGCACGTATGGGCCCATCATCCCGGTTCGCGCCGTCGATCCATGACCCGATATCACAGCTAGGGTCACCGGCAACCAAGTACAACGTTGATACAACGTGACACACATCACATTTCACAGCACCATGAAGCTAAGGAGGGGTCTTCGACAAGGTGAATTCTTGACGTCGGCAACCCGAGGATTGCCTGTCGCAACACGGTTCTCCACCGAGAACCCATATCAGACCCCAGTGGCGGTGATAACTGTTCTCATTATACAGTTAGTCGGAAATCACAGGAAGACAATGGAGGCCACCGTGAAACGGTTCGCATCGCTCCTTGCCGTCCTGCTGACGTTCCTGACGATCAACCCATCATCAGCGAACGCAGCAGCGCCGAGCCGGGAGCTCCTGCACAACGGCCTTGTCGACACCGCCCACGTCGAGTGGGGTACGGGCAACGACAGGCCGATCATGAAGGGTCTCTGGGGCAGTGATGACCTCAGGGATCCCAACAACGTCTACGCCCAAGTTGGATCGGACGCCGACCCGGGCAGCGAAAAGCCTATGGTCCTCGACCATGGTCACACTGACATCTTCCGCGTCGGATCGACCGACAATGGCGGACTCGACCTCAAGCTCAAGGAGGACGTAACCGGAGAGGGCATCCTGCACACCCCGGAGAACGTGCTTCTCAAGATCAAGGACGCTGCACTCATGGACATCCCGACAGGTCTGCCGGGAGCTCCCAGGGGTTATGTCCTCCCCCTCACCCAGAACCCGGAGGTTCTGTGGCCGGGTTGGGAGACCTTCGATGTCAAGCGCAATGACTTCAGCGCCGTCAAGATCAACATCAGCAACGTCAAGGGCCCCGGCCAAGTCAACCTGTTCTCGCAGGGGTCCTTCGGAGACCTTCAGTCACTGCTCGACGGTGGCTCCAATACCCTGCCGGGCACGATCACGGTTCATCATCCGTCCCACGTGCATGCCAACTGGGTGTTCAGCAAGCCAGGTGTCTACACCATGACCGTCCAGGCCGTGGCCGATAAGTCCGGAAAGACCTTCCAGACCAAGCCACACACCTATACCTGGGTGGTTGGCGACCAGACGGCCCTTCCGGCCCCGTGGGGCAAGCCGGCCCCCGAGCCGGCACCTACCCCGTCCGTGACGCCGACTCCGGAGCCCTCGGCCACCCCGAAGCCGTCCCTGACGCAGACCCCGAAGTCCTCGGCCACCCCGAAGCCAAAGCCCTCGGTCACCCCGAAGCCGAAGCCGTCCCTGACGCAGACCCCGAAGTCCTCGGCCACCCCGAAGCCAAAGCCCTCGGTCACCCCGAAGCCAAAGCCCTCGGTCACCCCGAAGCCAAAGCCGTCCCTGACGCAGACCCCGAAGTCCTCGGCCACCCCGAAGCCAAAGCCCTCGGTCACCCCGAAGCCAAAGCCCTCGGTCACCCCGAAGCCGAAGCCCACCCCGAAGCCGAAGCCCTCCGTCACCCCGGCCCCGAAACCGAGCAACGGCAAGGAGCCCTGCCACAAGAAGCTCGTTCTTGACCACGGTCATTCCGACGTCTTCCGCGTCGGCTCAGCTGCCAAGAACGGTCTTGACCTGCAGGTCAAGGAGGACGTGACCGGCGAGGGTGTGCTTCACACCCCGGAGAACGTCCTGCTTGCCGTCAAGGACTCTGCCCTGACCACCATCCCGAGCGGGTACCCCGGTGCCCCCAGGGGTTACCTGCTGCCCATCACGCAGAACCAGGATCTGCTGTGGCCAGGCTGGGAGACCTTCGACGTCAATCGCAATAGCTTCAACGAGGTCAAGATCAACGTCCGCAACGTCAAGGGCCCCGGCCAAGTGCACCTGTTCTCGCAGAGCTCCTTCGGAGGAGTCAAGGCCCTTCTCGACGGTGGGTCCAAGACCCTCCCGGGCACCATCACCGTCAAACAGCCGTCTCACGTGCACGCCAACTGGGTGTTCACCAAGCCCGGCCGCTACCAGATGACTGTTGACGCCACCGCCGTTCGCAATGGCAAGACCGTCAGCACCGGAACCCACACCTACACCTGGGTGGTCGGTTCCAAGGCCATCGCCGCCGCCAACACCTGCCCCACCAGTGACGGCGGCAAGGGCGGCACCCCGGTTCCCGGCAAGAACAGCACCAAGGGCGGTTCCGACAAGCCCTTCGATGATCTCGGTGTTGTCGGCAACACGCCGACCAACGAGGTTGGCGGAAACTCCGACCCGAACGGATCGACCGAGGGAACTACCACCAGCGGCTCCTCCGCCCGGAAGGAGATCTGCCGTCCGGTGAAGATCCCCACCAAGGCTGCCGCTGCCGTGAAGAAGACGGCTCAGTCTGCCACCCATCCTGCGTCCATCGCCACCGAGGGTCACTTCGACTGGGGCGTCCAGCTGCAGTCCGGCAAGCTCATCTCCGCTCTCAAGGACGACCGCTCCGCCCCGGCGAAGTGGGTTGTGCCGTCGAGCATCGTGATGGCTGTCGGTGACAAGGCCAACACCACGGCTCCGGCCGGCATGGAGTTCATCGCCAAGGGCGGCAGCAAGGTGTGGCTCATCGGTGCGACCCAGGTTCCCGGCGTGCCGTGGCTCGGCGTCAACACCATGCACGAGTCAATCGTCAGCGGCACCACCGGCCCGGTCCAGATGCACCTGGACAAGGTCAGCGGCCCCGGCAAGATGGCCGTGTTCATGTCCGGCACCTTCGGTGGTGGAGTGGGCCAGCGGGTCTTCGACAACGTCGGCGGACCCACCAGCTACACCGTCCCGGCCAACACCCATGCTCACCCGAACTGGGTGTTCACCGCCCCCGGCCACTACGCCGTGACCGTCACCCAGACGGCCACCACCAAGGCCGGCAAGAAGGTCAGCGCCACCGGCACCCTCCACTTCGCAGTGAGTATCGATGCCAAGTCGGTCGCCGCCTCCATCGGCAAGGTGTTGGCCTCCACCGGCGCCGACCAGAACACCGAGCCGGCTTACACCATCGTGGGCCGCACCCCCGATGGCAAGCCCTGCGATCTCAACGGGCTGCCACGCTCCGGTGAGAACGGCACCTTTGGCGATTCCGGTATCGCCTCCCAGACCAACCAGGGTCTGGTGGCCGGAGCCCTCGCGGTTATCGGTCTGACCGGCACTCTCCTCGTGGCGAGGAGACGACGCGGGTGAGAAAACGCCTGGTGTGCGTCGTGGCCGCACTCAGCCTTCTGGCTGGGTGCGGCCACGCGCCCGCTTCCCAGAACGACAAGCTTTCCGTGGTGACGACCACGCCCATCCTCGCTGACCTGACGCGCAACGTCGCCGGCGATCGTGCCACCGTCACCTCGATGGTGCCCTCCGGCGCCGACCCCCACGCCTACGAGCCGTCGCTGCGTGATGTCCGGACCGTCGTGTACTCGAAGGTCGCCCTGTCGAACTACCTCATGCTCGAGCCCCATTCGGTCATCAAGACCATCGACGCCTCCCTGCCTGCCGGATCGATCAACGTCTCTCTGGCTGAGGAGGCACAGAAGTATGGCGCTGAGGTCATCCCGCTCGTCGAGAATGCCAACCTGGACACCGTCTGGCTGGGCCTGCGGGTCATCGGCAAGGGCACTGCTCAAGGGGCCGACCGTTCGTCCTCGGTCCATCTCCAATTGAAATCCGTCGACGGTCCTGGCGATCTCACCGCCTACATCACCGGCACCTTTGGTCGTCCGCAGATCTACTACTCGACGACTGACGGCGTCGACGAGCGTGATGACGTCGAGCTTCCTGCTGACGCCCACACCCACATGTCGTGGGCGTTCAGCAAGCCTGGCATCTACAAGGCGACCTTCGCGGCCACCCTGTCCACGGCCAAGGGAGACACCCCCATCGGCACCCAGACCCTGACGATTGCCGTCGGAGCTGATCCACGCACGATCCCCGAACTCGCCAACCGGACGGTCGTCGACAAGGGCCACGCGGACCTCTCCGCCGACATCGACGAGGGCAAGATGATCATCCTGTCCGATCCAACTGGCGGTGGCGTCCGCACCCAGAAGCGTCTCAGCCCCGACAAGTCGGTGGTGTGGGTGCCCCCGAAGGCACTCACCGAAATCCCACCGACTCCGGCGTTCCGATTCCTGGGCCACCCTGGCGACTCGATCCACCAGCTGCCCCAGGCCGTTCTCGGCGCGCACGTTCATGGCGAGATCGACCCCCATCTGTGGATGAGCATCAAGAACACCAAGGCCTACGTGCAGGTCATCCGTGACGCTCTCATCAAGGCCGACCCCGACGGCGCCCAGCCCTACCGAGAGAACGCCAAGACATACCTGGCGAGGCTGGAAGAGACCTCGCACTACGTCGATCGCAAGATCGCCAGCATTCCCAAGGGGCGGCGTCAGCTCATCACGAGCCACGACGCCTACGGCTACTTCGCCCAGGCCCACGGCATGCACGTGGCCGGATTCGTGACCGCCAATCCCGGTGTCGAGCCGTCCATGGCACAACGACGCAAACTCAACCAGACCATCGCCGACCTCAAGGTGCCGGCCGTGTTCCTGGAACCCAATGTGCTGCGTGGCTCCTCAGTGCTCGCGGCCATTGCCGCCGAGAACGGTGTCCAGGTGTGCCCCATTTACGGCGACACCTTCGACGACCGAGTCACGAACTACATCGACCTCATGAAATTCGACGCCGACTCCCTGGCCAAGTGTCTGGGATGAGGCTCCTGCGGAGGAATCCATGATTACGAAACACCGTCGGTTGGCATCCCTGTCTGCCATGTTCATCGCGCTCAGTACTGGTTTCGCACTCTCGCAGCCAGCCCATGCCTCCCCTACCCCGCCACCAGATCCTGCCCTCAAGCAGACGGTGACAGACAACGAGAAGGTGGCCAAGGAACCCGCCGAGATCAGGCGAGGACACGTCGATGTCGGCCCTCGCATCGTTGACGGCAAGTTCACCCTCATGGCCCGCGACGACACCGCCAACCCGCCGGTGTGGCGCAACACCGATGACGCCGTGCTACGCGTGGTCGATGCGTCCCGTATCGACGTGCCGAACGACGAGGCCTACTCCTTCCTCGGCGACATGCGTGGCAAGAAGGCATATGTCATTCCACAGACCCAGGACCAGAAGGTCGTGTGGCTCGGTTGGAACACCCAGGCCCCGGAGATCGTCAAGAACTTCCCTCGTGGCGCCGAACTCGTCTTCACCGGGCACGAGGGTCCAGGTCAGGCCCACATGTTCATCGAGAACGGTTTCGACGCCCCGACACCGCTGTATGACTCCACCAGGTCCGGAGAGCAGTTGGTGCACATGGAGACCAACACCCATGTGCACGCCAACTGGGTGTTCTCCGATCCGGGAGCGCAGACCATCTCCGTCGATGTCCGCGGCACCGACGCCAAGGGCGCCAAGCACTCCTACTCGACCAAGCTGAGGTTCGTCGTCGGTGACAAGGGTTCGGTCGACGAGGCTCGAACCATGGGTGCCTCTGCCTCGGCGTCCTCCCAGGCTTCCGCGGCATCGGATTCCTCGGCGTCCGGCATGGCCTCAACAAGCAGCTCCGCCGCTGCCTCGGCCTCTGCGAAGGCCTCCACGCCAACAGCTGCCACCAACTCCACTGATGATTCCGACCATGACACCCCGTGGGGAATGATCATCGCGATCATCGCCGGAGTCGTCATCATCGCCCTCATCATCGCTGCTCTGGTGGGACGCTCGAAGTCCAGGAAGATGCACGACGAGGTATGGAAGGACGAGGGCACCGACGCAACATCGGCCAAGACCTCCGACAGTGGAACGAGTTCGCATGAGTGACCTCGGATCCATCAAGATCACTGACATGGCCGTCAACCTGGGCGGCCTCCGCGTGCTCCACGACGTCAACCTGTCAGCCAGCAGGGGTGACCTGCTGGCACTCCTGGGCCCCAACGGCGCCGGCAAGACGACCATTCTGCGCAGCATGCTCGGCTTGGTGAAACCAGCCAAAGGCAGTGTTGAGGTCGCTGGGTCCGCTCCCGGCAAGGGATGGCGTCACATCGGTTACGTCCCCCAGCGTCACGAATTCGCCTGGGACTTCCCCATCAGCGTCGCCGACGTCGTCATGAGCGGACGAACCCGCCACATCGGGTGGCTACGTCGTCCTGGCAAGGATGACCACATCGCGGTGCGCGACGCCCTGCGGATCGCCGGCATGGCGGACTTGGCAGATCGCACCGTGGGAGAACTCTCCGGTGGTCAGCGTCAGCGTGTTCTCATTGCCCGAGCCTTGGCCACACGTCCCTCCGTACTGCTTCTGGACGAGCCGTTCACCGGGGTCGACATGCCGACCCAAGAGATGCTCACTGAGCTGTTCTGCCGCTTGGCGACCGACGGCACCACACTGGTCATGACGACCCACGACCTCGCCCAGGCCATGGCCACCGCTGACCGGGTGTGCCTCATCAACCGCACCGTCGTCGCCGACTCCACCCCGGAGGAACTGCGGGATCCGACGATGTGGATGAAGGCCTTCGGGGTCACCGCGAACTCCCCGCTGCTGACCATGGTCGGGGCTGCTGAACCCGTCCACACCCCTGTCTGACAAGGAACCATCAATGCTCACTCCATGGGAGTTCTTCACTGATCTCACCAATCCCCTGCTGGTCTTCCTACCGAAGGCCTTGCTCGTTGCCGTGGTCTGCTCGATGGTTGCCGGCGTCATCGGTTCCCATGTCGTGCTGAGAGGCATGGCCTTCATCGGCGACGCGGTGGCCCACTCGGTCTTCCCCGGTTTAGCGGTGGCCTTCCTACTCCAGGGGTCGCTGCTCGTCGGTGGTGCTGTGGCCGGTCTCGTCACTGCCGTCCTGGTGGCCATCGTCTCCCAAAACCGACGCCTCAAGGAGGACTCCGTCATCGGAATCCTCTTTGCGGGAGCCTTCGCGTTGGGAATCGTCATCATCTCCAGAGCTCCTGGGTACTCGGGTTCCCTGCAACAGTTCCTCTTCGGATCCATTACGGGTATCACTAACGACGACATCGTCGTCGTGTGCGTGGCCGGGGTTATCGTGCTGCTCCTGGAACGCGCCGTCCACAAGGAGCTGGTGACCGTCGGCCTGGACCGCGAGACTGCGCGAGCCTCCAACCTTCCGGTCTTCGCCCTCGACCTGCTGCTCTACGTGCTGGTGACGATGACCGTCGTCATCTCTGTGCAGGTCATCGGCAACGTCCTCGTCCTGGCCCTGTTGGTGACCCCGGCCGCCACCGCCCACCTGTTCACCGATCGGTTGGGTCGAATGATGGTCCTGGCGCCGGTGATCGGCGGCCTCAGCGCCCTGGTAGGCCTGTACCTGTCGTGGTCGATCGACCTTCCGGCCGGCGGGACGATCGTCCTCGTCGCGACGGCGGTGTTTCTCCTGTGCTGGGTCCTCGCGCCGCGCGGGCTGCTCGGGGGGATGCGGCGCCGGGTCGCCTGAGGCAGTCCTGTTTCCTCCCTATTCCGCCCCCTGCCGTACACCGCTCACCACGTGGATGCCGATCACTCCACGGGCAGGGGGGCACCTCCGATTGGTCTGTTGGAGCACCGTGGAGTTCCATGGAATCAGAGCCGACGGTCTCCGGAAAACACATCACTGTCGACAATTCAAGATCTGGGGCACCACTGGAACCGTGAGCGTGCATACCTATTGGAAGGATTCATTTCTCCTTCTCGGGCTCAACGGCACGCGTGACAGCGCGTCTCTGAGCGAAACGGAGGATCGATTGGTTCAGGTGAACAAAATTCCCGACAGCGGAAATCGCCCGGCTGAAGCACCCATGTACGTCCTTGGTAGGCGACCATGCGCCCCGGGTTACTCACCACCGATGGCATTGTCACACACCGATCTCCAGCGACAGTGTCGAAGGCCCCGCTGTTGAGAGCGTTCACTTGGTGTCTGCGACGCGGGGCAAGGTCACCGACATGAGCGCCGACCCTGTTCATCCGCCTTTATGCCCCGGTCGCAGCGGGCCGTCAGTAGAGCACGGTGGCCATTTCCCCCACCTGACGGAAACCGACGGTGTCGTACATCGCCAGGGCTCGGATGTTGAAGTCATTGACGTAGAGGGACACCGACTCGTAGCGTCGCTGACACAGGTGTGCTACGGCAGTCATGGCAGCATCCGCAAGGCCCTTGCCCCGCCACGCCGGATCCAGCCAGACTCCCTGAATCTGACAGTGCGACCGCCAGCTGACGCCGATGTCTGACTTCCATCGCACGGTTCCGTCGTCATCGACAATGACAAAGCAGTGTCCCTTCTGGACGAGAGCGCGCATGTGTCGCATGTACCCGCCGGAGCTTTCGATCGGGCTGACGCCGACCTCCTCGGTGTACATCGCCACCGCAGCCTGGAAATAGGCCTGGAAATGACCCATTGTCGCAGCCGTGACACGGGGATCTGGATCGACGCGGGACGGTTCCTGCAGCTCCAACAACGGCTGGCTGGCACGGACCTCGCGGGGTCTCCCCCAGGCGCGCGGGTAGCGCTGCGACAGGATGCGTTGCAGAGCCATCACCGGACCGGAACGGCCCATCATGGACGAGGACGTCCGCCACGGACCAACTCTGGAGGACAGCTCCTCGATCGTTGACTCGTCCGAGGCCACCGGTACGACGTTGGCGCCCAGATGGAGTACCCCCTGCAATTCTCGGGAATGCACCACACCGACGACAGGGCACCCGAGTCTGCCGCGATCCAAGCCGTTGGCCTGGATGCGCGACAAGAGGAAGAGATTTCCCACCGGGTCCTGCTGCAGGAATTCAGTGACCTGACCAACGTCGGTGTCGTCGAGGACCCTGATCCTGGTGAACACGTCAGGAGACCGCGACTTCCGGTTCCCCGGTCTCGTTCATGGTCTCGGCCATCCGGTTCGCCTCGTCGACGAGGGTCTGGACGATCTCGCTCTCGGGGACGGTACGGATGACCTCACCGTGCTTGAAGATCTTGCCCTTGCCATTGCCGGCAGCAACCCCGAGATCGGCCTCACGACCCTCGCCCAGACCGTTGACGACACATCCCATGACGGCCACGCGCAGCGGGGCGTCAATTCCCTCGAGAGCGTCAGTGACGTCGTTGGCCAGGGACAGGACGTCGACCTGGCAGCGTCCGCAGGAGGGGCAGGAGACGATTTCCAGGCCGCGGGGGCGCAGGTTGAGGGACTCCAGGATCTTGATGCCGACCTTGACCTCCTCGACCGGGTCGGCCGACAGCGAGACGCGGATGGTGTCACCGATGCCCTCGGCGAGCAGGTGCCCGAAGGCGACCGCGGACTTGATGGTGCCCTGGAAGGCGGGTCCGGCCTCGGTGACGCCCAGGTGCAGCGGGTAGTCGCACTTCTCGGCGAGCTGTTCATAGGCGCGGATCATGACAACGGGGTCGTGGTGCTTGACCGAGATCTTGAAGTCACGGAACCCGTACTGCTCGAAGAGGCTCGCCTCCCACAATGCCGATTCCACCATGGCCTCGGCAGTCGGGGCGCCGTACTTGTCGAGCAGACGCTTGTCGAGGGAGCCAGCATTGACGCCGATGCGGATGCTGGTGCCGTGCTCGGTGGCAGACTTGCAGATCGCCTCGATCTGGTCGTCGAACTTGCGAATGTTGCCCGGGTTGACGCGCACCGCACCGCAGCCGGCCTCGATCGCTTGGAAGACGTACTTGGGCTGGAAGTGGATGTCGGCGATCACCGGGATCTGGGATTGCTTGGCGATGATCGGCAGCGCCTCGGCGTCCTTATCGGTCGGGCAGGCGACGCGGACGATGTCGCAGCCGGCCGCGGTCAGGGCGGCGATCTGCTGCAGGGTGGCACCGATGTCATGAGTCTTGGTTGTCGTCATGGACTGCACCGAAATGGGTGCATCCCCACCGACCAGCACATCTCCCACCTTGATCTGGTGCGTCTTGCGACGCGGCGCCAGGGTCGGAACGGGAGGGGTGGGCATACCCAGGTTCACGGTCATTGACGTGTCACTCCTGAAATCGCGGATTGTCGTTTCCATTGTGTCACCTACGTACACCAGTGTGGTGACGCTGACAGCGAGCACCCGCCCTGTCGTGGTGACAGGGCGGGTGCTGCGAGGGTTTGTCAGACTCCGGTGTGAGGCAGACCGGGGCGGGGTCCCGGCACATACTCGCGGGCCGGAGCGACCGTCGTACTGGGGGCAGTGGCCGATGCTGGCGCGGTGACCGACGGAGTCGTCGAGACAGTCGTCACCGGGGCAGTTGTCGGCGTCATCGACGGAGTCAGGGACGGGGTGGTGACCGACGGAGTCGTCGGGACAGTTGTCGGCGTCATCGATGGAGTCGGGGACGGAGCCTGCATCGAGAAGCCGACCAGTGCCGGGGAATGGTCCGAGGCGCCGAACTGGCTGGGGGTGTAGAAGTCAGTCACGTTGTAGTTACGACGCGAGTACTGCATGGCCACCGACTCGGAGCCATTGATGTCCCAGATACCGGCACCGGAGACCAGCTCATGGGCCTTGGCATTGGTGAAGATGTGGTCGAGCGAACCAACACGGCCGGAGTACTGGTAGCTGGCAGCACTCGGATCGTATTCCTCGACGACCTCGCTGAATCCGGCGTCCTTGATGGCGCGAATCGGATCTTCCATGGCGTAGGCGTTGAAGTCACCGAGCATGAAGACCGGGTCATCCTTGAAGGTCGTGTTCACCCATCCGGTCAGAGCCTTGGCCTGGGAGACGCGGCTGGGGTTCGACTTGCCCTGGCCGGTGCCGTCGTCCTCACCCGAGCCCTTGGACTTGAAGTGGTTGACGACCGCCACGAAGGTTCGCCTGGAACCCTCCGGCTGGAAGCGCTGGGCCAGCGGCTGACGGGCATTGGCGAAGGCCGGGTCGGTCAAGATCTGCGAGGCGCCCACCGGGGAGACCCTGCCGATCTTGTAGATGAAGGCCGAGCGGATGACGTCTTCGTTCGGCGGAATGACGGTCGGGCTGGGCACGTAGGCCCATACCTTCTCACCGGCGGCCTTGTTGAGGGCGGCAACAAGATTGGCCAGGGAGGCGTCGCGGGACTGTCCCGGATGCCAGGTGATCTGAGCGGAGTTCTCGACCTCCTCGAGGGAGACGACATCGGCCCCCAGACCGTTGATCGCGGTGACAATCTTGGCCTGCTGGTCGGCGAAGGCCTTCGGGGTGTAGGCGCCACGGACCAGGCAGTAGTTTGCCGAGACCGGGTTGCCGTCACGATCAACATAGGCCTTGCAGTTCGGCTCGTCCTGGCCCAGGTCGGTGAAGTAGCTCAGTACGTTGAAGCTGGCCAGCTTGACGTTGCCGCCGACGGCCGGCGGGGTGGTCGGGCGGTTGTTGCCGGCCTTGATCGGGGAGAGCTTGGAGTCCGCGCCGACGACCTGACCGGTGGGCTGGAAGTTCCAGCCGAACCGCTGGTCCATGATGACCGGCGAAGTGAAGTCGACGTGGGTGCCGGTGCGTATCGGGGTGTCCTGGGACAGGTACGGCAGCGGGGAGTTCTTGGCGTCGGCGTTCGTCATGAAGTTCCATGACGAACCGTCGTCAAGGTTGATGTACTTGGCCTTGTTGGCAGCCTCGACGGCCTCGGCGTCCTTGCCCGGAAGGGCAATCTCGGTGCCTTGGTAGAGGGGCTTGTCGCCATCGGCCAGGCCAATCTGACCGTACTGATTGAGGCCGTAATTGTTGGTGACGGTGTAGCCGCTGGTGGGCTTGACGAGCATGCCTTCGTAGGCTTCCCGGTCAGCGTCAGTGGCCGGCAGGGAGGTCAGCTCAGTGGCCTTGACAGGGGCGCAACCGGACTTGCGGTCGACTCGGGTGCTGCCACCGATCTCGGTGAGGTCGTTGTACTCCATGACGGTGCCCTTGACGGTCACGCAGTCGCCGACCTTGACGTTGGCGGCGGCCCACTTCGAGTACACGAAGACACCGTCAGAGGCGTCCGTGGCCTTCTTCGGGGTGCCACCGGATCCCGGGGTCTGGATGTAGATGCCGTTGAATCCGCCGGTCGGATAGGCAGCGGTGACGACGCCCACCGTGGTGACGGTCTTGTCGACCAGTGGGCTGGCCGGGCTATTGCCCTGGATCGTGGCAATCGGGGTCTCGGTCGGGTCCGGGACGGGAGTCGGGGTGGGCGTCGGCGCCGGGGTGGGTGCCGGGGCCGAACCAGAATGCGTCGGGGTGGGACCGCCGACCTCGAAGTCCGCCGAGTTGTCGTCGGTGTCGACGCCATGACGACGCTCGATCGAGGTGGTGTTCGACGGAGCGGGAGCCGCCTTCTTCTCGGCCACCGAGGCAGCACCGTAACCAACCAGGTCAACGGTGGCCCCAGATGCGTCAGTGATACGTACCGAACCCTTGGTGGCACTCATGAATGCCGAGCACTCGGCGTCGGGAGTCGGGAGGGCCTTGCTGCCGCCGTCTCCCCTGGCCTCCTGGACCAGGAAGTGGCCACCAGCCTTGACGACGCCGGCCAGGCTGCAGGTGTTGGCCACCTTGCCCTTGCCAGTGAGGTATTCCAGCTTCCACCCCTTGACGGAGACGTCCGTGGAGGTGGGGTTGAGCAATTCGACGAAGTCGTGGGTCCAAGTGGCACCGGAGTTACCGCCACCTCCATAGACCTCATTGATGACGACGTGGCTGGCTGCTGTCGGATCGGCATGGGCCGGCTGGACCGCGACGACAGCGGCGGCGCCGCACGACAGAGCAGAGAGGCCTGCCAGGACGCGTCTGGACATTGTGGTCATGAGAAATCCCATCTCGTGGCAGGGAACGTTCGCGCGCCACCTTGCCACGGTAGATACGACGGAAGGAACGGTTGTCACCGACAATTCACCGAATTTTCCCCCATCATTGCGTGACGACCCGGCATCTCACGGCTAATTCACAGGATTGCCGGAGAGTCAGAAGATCTTGACTGGGGAGACGACGTCAGCGACGACGAGGATAAGCCCCATGACAAGCATGAGGACGCCGATGACCCATGCCACGGGCAGCATCATCGCGGTATCGGCCGGGCCCGGATCAGGCTTGCCAGCAATCCGAAAGATCCGCCGTTTGCACGCCTCGTAGATGGCTCCGGCGATGTGTCCACCATCCATGGGTGGCAGGGGCACCACGTTGAACCAGAAGAGGAAGAGATTGAGGCCACCAAGCAAGCTCGCCCCCGAGGCAACCTTGTCCCCGAAAGTCAGTTGCCCATTGCCTGCGATGTCTCCGGCAACTCGCGACGCTCCCACGATGCTCATCGGGCTGTTGACGTCACGAGTCTTGCCGGTGACCATGTCAGAGGCGACATTCCAGGTCAGCACGGGGAGTCTGGCCAGGGCACTCAACGACTGCTGCGACATCACCCACATCTGGGAGACGGTGTCCCCCGGCCCGGAATGAACGATCACCATGGTCGGGCTGAATCCCAAATATCCCACCTTGACGCTGCGGCCAGGGTTGTTGATGTCTGGCATCTCATTGAGAATGGTCCGGGTCGGTTCCAGAGCCACCGGGTGACCGTCCCGCTCCACCTCCAGACGGACTTCCCCGTCCCCGTTGTCACGGATGAGTTCTTGCAACTGGGACCAGGACTCGACCTGTTCGCCGTTGAAGGAGACAATGCGGTCCCCCGGCTGCAGCCCGGCTCTCGCTGCCGGGGCCGGCGGGTCGTCCGACGAGCACTCCTGAGTCTTGGCCATCTGGACACACGGAGTCACCGCGGCCACCGTGGTCGTCTCGGCGGGCCGACCGTAGATGCCGAACACTCCCCAGAACAACAGGAAGGCCAGCAGCAGGTTGGTGAGGATTCCGCCACTCATGATGATGAGACGCTGCCAGACGGGTTTGTCGCTGAAGAGACGTCCGCGGTCCGCGTCAGTGATCTCCTCAGCCTCGGCTGCCCTAGCCTCGTCGGCCAGCTTCGTCAGCTTGTTGGCATGACGGTGATGCACCTCGGCCGGATACATCCCGACCAGGCGCACGTAGCCGCCGAGCGGTATCCACTTGAACCCGTACTCGGTCTCGCCGCGTTCGACCGACCACATCTTGGGCCCGAATCCGGCGAAGAACTCGGTGACCTTGACCCCGAAGATCTTGGCCGGGATGAAATGGCCACACTCGTGCAGCAGAACCGAAAGGATGATGAGGGCGAAGAAGAGGATCCCCGCCAGCACCTCGACCAGTACGGTCACTGGCCGCGTCCCCGTGCGCACAGCTCGGCGGCGCGGCGGCGGCCCCACGAGTCGGCCGCCAGCACGGCGTCGAGGCTGAGGGCTTCGTCACCGATGTGACGAGCGCCAGGCACACCATTACCGTCACCGGACAGGTGCTCGTCAAGGACGGCGGCGATGGTGTCGGTAATGTCGAGGAATCCGATGCGGCCCTCGCAGAAGGCGTCGACACAGGACTCGTTGGCGGCATTGAAGACGGCCGGAGCCGTGCCGGACGCCTTACCCGAGCAACGCGCCAGTTCGACGGCCCCGAAGGTCTCGTTGTCCAGCGGCTCCAAAGTCCACCGGGGGGGGGGGGGCCGTCATCACG
>OBZZ01000627.1_pt1 | contig 15635 bp, 19 predicted proteins | sample 1501451 | NCBI WGS metagenome assembly OBZZ01 (sample SAMEA2580274, study PRJEB22360) | human gut metagenome | biome: human gut; feature: human-associated habitat; material: faeces | place: Denmark | collected 2008/2010
GTGGATAGTCCCTCTCTATTGGGAATTGTTCCCATCAAGTTGCGACACGCCGGGCTGGTTGACATGTGCGGTGTTGTGTGCTACGTGGGTGTGTGCGTGAAAGAATTGTCGTGTTTTCGGCGTGTCGTGTTTGTGGTGTGGTATTATTGGGAGTGTCAGAAATTACACTGAAAAAAAAGGAGTGGTGAAATGCGTAAAGTGATTGATTGGGACGGGGAAGAAACCGATAATGATGATTATACCGCGTATCTTATAGATGCGGATATTCGTAGGAGATTAACGGATTGATAATGTTTAGGAGGAAACAAATATGGTTAGGATGTCTTTTAAAGTATATTGTTTTGATAATTTTGTATTTGTATGTTGTAGACGTGGAAAGTTTAATATGGACCTTGGTTGTGGGTTTACGATTGATGAAGCCTTGCGTAATATGGTTGTTTATAGGGAGATGTGTAATGTGTGAGTATCGACATATGTATATCCCAGCCACGAGATGTAAGGAACTACGACGGGGTAGGACATGTCTGAAGAGCTGTAAGCCCGTTTGTGCGGGTCTGTATGATTTTGTGATGTCGCATTATGCCGATGCCGTGCGGTGTATGCGGTGTTCATGCGGTTGTACGGTGTCGGCTGATATGGAAAAGGGTGATAATATGGTATAGTGTGTTTTTTGGCCTATTAGCTCAGTTGGTTAGAGCGGCATTCTTATAAAATGTGTGTGCCGGGTTCGATTCCCGGATAGGCTACTTGTATATAGTTGATGATATATTAGGCCGTGACGTGTTGTTCGATACGTCACGGTTTTTTTATGTGAGGTATTATGAATGTTAATGATATTGTGAGCATGATCGGTAGTATTGGTTTCCCGATTGTGGCGTGTTGTGCTATGGCGTGGTTTATCGCCACGACGTTTAGAAATTTTAACGATCTTATGACGAAAAATAATGTGTTGACGGAGGAGCTTATAGGGTTGCTCCAGAAGGGAAATAGCGATGAAGATACGTCACGCGCTGTGTAGTGTAATTGCGTGTTTTTGCGTATCATTGTTGGTACTTACACCAGCCGCGAACGCGGATATGCGCGGCGTTGACGTAAGCAACTGGCAATGCAATATAGACACGGGTAAGCTTAACGCAGATTTTGTCGTGGCCGGGGTCACGTGGGGTGTCGGCGGTTTTAGCAATACGTGTTTGCGCAATGGTGTCAGTCAGGTTGCGGACTATCAGCTTGTTCGTGCGACGGCTACGGGCAAGAGCATAGGCGTATATCATTATGCAATGGGCAATGATGCTCGTCGTGAGGCCGATTTTTTCGTCGATCGGGTGACGAAGTATGTTGGCCGTGCGGTGCTTGCGTTGGATTGGGAACATGATGATAACCCCCAGTTTGGTAACGGTGCGTGGGTTGATCGTTGGGTGAAGCGTGTGTACGAACGCACGCGGGTTTGGCCGGTTATATATATACCGGCTTCCGCGTTGCGGCAGCTTAGCCCGTATGTGCGGCGGCATTGCGGGGTGTGGGTGGCTCAGTACGCGTCCAATGCCGTTACCGGTTGGCAGTCGCGCCCGTGGCGTTATGGCGTGTATGGTGAGGCCATGCGCCAGTATACGGGCAACGGGCGTGTTGCCGGTTATGCCGGTGCGATCGACCTTGATTATTTCCGGGGTGCGCGGTGGCAGTGGGACGCTTACGCGGTTGGTGATCGTAAGCGACCGAACAAGCGACCGAACAAGCGACCGAACAAGCGACCGAACAAGAATAACGTATCTACTGCACCCGTGCGTACTCATACCGTTAGGGCGGGTGAGTGCCTATGGTCTATTTTTGGATCCAAGTGGCCGCGTGTCGCCAGGATTAATAAGATTAGTCCCCCGTACTTGATCTATCCGGGGCAGGTTTTGCGTTATTGATACATTAATATATATTAAAAAGTCGGCGTGTCGCGTTTGCGTGCGCCGATTTTTTGTGTAATATTTTTTACGTCAACGTAAACGTTGATAAATCAAGAAAAAAGGAAATATAATGAGGAATATCAAAAAGACGCACGCCAGTAGTAAGGTCACGTATATTGATCGTGACGGCGAACGTCAGTTTATTATTATTGACGGTAATATTCGCACTACTGAGCAAGCCGTGAAAGCGCTGATGAAGTTCGGTTTGTATAATGTATTGGTGGATGACATCAAGGTAGCTAAAACGGTTTACGAAATGCCCGCCGAAACGTTTTTCCAGTACGCGTCACCTGTCAACGGCAACGACAACGACAACGACAACGACAACGACAACGACAACGACAACGAGTAACGAAAGGATACAATCATGGCACAGGAAATTGAACAGATGAACAACACCACTAACGAGGCAATGGAAGCCATTGTTGATAACCATCGATACATTTGTACGATGGACGTTAGCACGTTCGACGGGAAACGCGCCATCATCAACGCGCGAAACACAGCGACTTCGCTTGCATCGCTGGGAGATACACCGTTGACCGTCACGGGCGTGTACGTCACGCCGGGTGTCCGATCTCAGACGGGGCAGAAATGCGCCAACGTCTATCTGTTCGCAAAGGACGGCAAGACGTATTTCAGCCAGTCCGAGGGCGTTTATCGGAGCGTCCTGGACATTTTCGACATGTTCCCGGACTTCAACGCGCCGGACGGGCTCACCGTTGTCGTCAAGCAAACCGCGCTCGGCGGCGGTCGCTCGCTCAAGTCCCTCGAAATTAAGTGAAATACGAAAAAACAGGACGTTGAAACTGTATGAGGGTGCCATAACCGGTTATGGCACCCTTTTTTTATCGTAGGTGGTGTTGTGTATGCCCAGAGCACGCAAGCAGGCCGACATACTGACGGCGAAAAGGAAGCGTGTACGACGCGCGATAAACACGATACGTAAAAGTATCACGGACGCCATGCCGGAAAGTGAACGGCGTGCGCGAACGATGTACGTGCAACGGCTTGAAACAAGTCTAAAACAGACATACGTCGGGCGTATTCAGAACAAACAATTACGAGCCGAAGCATACGCACGGGCGATGGAGAACGCCGACAAGTTGGCGCGGGTTGCTGAAACCGTGAAGGGTGGAGGCGGAAAACGTGGCGAACGACGACGATCGTTTAATATTTTTCGGCAAGAAATGCGCATGGCATCCAAGGGGGTACCCTCAGCGCTGGGTGATCTTGGCCGCGAAAAAGTCAAAATCTTTTGGCGGTACACACAAAATATATGGCAACGCCCGGACGTACCGCCCGAGAAACGTTTGGAAGTCATCATGGAGGCTTACGGCGCGAACTCGCTTAGCGAGCTTTTTGATACTATCATGCAACGTAACGAAAAGGTATTGGAATACATCAAAAATATGAAAATGCATGCAGACGATTTAGAGGATTACACGGACGTTGAAGGCGGCAGTCCGATTTGGCTTATTGCGGTCACACCCGATGTGGTGCGATGATGAAGCGCAAGAAATTTAAGATTGCGGCGATATTCGATACTGAAACGACGAATATTGGCGAAGGTGCCGAAACACGCGCATATCCGATATTATACATTTTCAACGATTTGCGTAGTACACCGCTGGAGTCGTACACTCCCGACATGGATGATGTACGGTTTTACCGGTACACGTCCGAAGCGTTGTCGTACATTGATGATCTTATTGACTATGGGCGTGCACATGCTTATGTCCCGATAATCGCGGCTTATAACCTCATGTTTGATATGCAGACTCTCATGCTGGAATTGGCGCAGTCGTACGCGATCGAGGTCAATGCGCAGACGGCCACAAGCGTGTACACGCTTGATCTATGCGTTGACGGTAACGTGGTGTGTCGCTTTTGGGACACGTTTTATTTGGAAATGGGCGGTTTACGTGCAATGGGCGAGACGTGCGGCCTCCCCAAGGCCGTGGGCGACTGGGATTATACACTTGTACGCACGCCCGAAACGCCGTTGACCGAAGACGAATTGTTTTACGCCCGCCGCGACGTGCAGGTGATACCGCAATATCTGCAATGGCTTATGCGTGCTAATCACTGGTTGACCTCCGATATGCTCGGGAGCCGAGTACTGACCAAGACATCTCTTGTACGGCAGATGGCACGTCGTGAGATCGGCGGGCGGCGCGTCACGCTGCGCGGCGGGAAGAAACTCACGTTGCAACGTGCTTTTGAGATTACGTGTAATCAGGAATTTCCGAGGAATTATGATTCGTATGCACTGCGCAAGTCGTGTTTTCGTGGCGGGTTGACGTTTACGAGCGCTAAAACCAGTGGCGTTGTCGTGGATAACGTAGCGTCACTGGATGTCACGTCAATGCATCACGCTTTCATCAATGGCCGACGTTTGCCGGTGAAATTTGCGTCAGCGCCTACGGATATTTTGCAAATCGCATGCGAACGCATTGTTAACACGTCGCTTGAAGATGTGTTGTCGAATTATGATGACCCGTTTCGTACGGGATTGCATGCGGCGATACGATTTATGAATCTCAGATTACGCGAAAACACATGTTTCGACGCGTGGGGAATTGCAATATGCCCACGATCAAAGTTTGTGAAAACGTTGCGGGCGGACACCGATTACAGCAACAACGAACGCGCGAAAACACAGGAAAACAGCGTTAGGGCGCATGGTTACGTCGACAGCGCCGTTAATCCAACGTACGCGTTCGGCAAATTGTATCGGGCGGACGAATGCATATTGCACGTCAATGAGGTTGAATTATGGAACATATCGCAAGTGTACGAGTTTGACGGAATGCATGTATTGTACGGCGAGGCCACCACCAAGTCTATTGTGCCGCCCGATTACGTGACTCTGCAATCCAACATGTTGTTCGCACGTAAAACAGACGTGAAAAACCTTATCAAGGGTTACACCGAGGGCGTGCCATACGAGGCGGATATTCCCGAATCCATACCGGAGGGCATCGCGCATGACGCGAAAACCGGCGAACTGAGTATGAAATTTTTGCAATCCTATTACGGTTCGACCGTCAAGGGGCAATTTAACGGCATATACGGCACACAGGCACAGGACGTTATGAAACCTGATTATCGCGTGACGGAAACCGGCGAACTTGAAGTCGATCGAACCACTGTCTGCACTCCCGAGAATTTCGCTGAAAAACGCCCGAAAACACCACGTGTCCTATACACGTACGGCATGCGAATCGTGGCCGGAAGCAGAATGCACCTATTGATAGCCATGATGCTGATACACCGACATTTCGGCGAACGCGTAACGGTCACGGGCGGCGATACCGATAGCCTGAAAATTAGTTGCGATGACGACGTGAGCGACGAGGAATTACTGGACGTGCTCAAACCGCTACATAACGCGATCGAAAACGCGATCAACAACACCATGCGACGTGTCCGAAACACCGCGCCCGACATGGCTTCGAGCCTGGACCATATCGGCAAGTTCGAGGTTGAGGACTGTGGCGGTGCCACGCGCTACGCCGAACACATGGATTTGTGGAACAAAGCACGCGTTAGTTTGGACAGGAAAGGGCGCGTACATGTCACTTGCGCCGGTCTCCCGCGACCGGACGGCGTATACACTATCGAAGATTTTATAGCCGATGTCATGCATGCGGGGCACGGTTTCGGCGAAACCGTACAAATGTCGCTCGGCTATGATGTGCTTGTGGATTACGAGATATGTCACACCTTGCAACGCAATAGGCCGCATGTGTGCGATCGTTATATAGGTGATGTCACGGACTATCGCGGCGAGACGGCGCATGTGGATACACCGGAGGCCATCGGGCTGTATCCGTCCGGGCGATGGCTGGGCGAATCGGACAAACAGGCCAACGGTGAAAATCTGACATACCTTAGAAACATGTATAATAGAATTGTAGAAGCAACACCTCGCGAACTTATTATGCGGGACGGCAGGCCTATGATTGTGAGTATTGATGGCGAAATATTATTATGACAGGCTAAAAACCGTAATATTGCCACGAAACGCAGACGTTAATATGATTATCGGCGCACGTGGCTTGGGTAAAACCTACGGCATGAGAAAATACATGATAGAGGATTATTTGAAAAACGGGTATTGTTTTGCGGAAATCGCCCGTTTTCGTGAGGAAAACAACGATGCCGCCGCAGACTATTTCGATCGTATCATAAAAGACAATATTTTCCCCGATTATGAATTTCGCACAACAAACAAAACGGCTGAAATACGACGGAAGAAAACCGGCAAAAAAGAAAACTCGTGGCGGGTATGCGGTTATTTTATACCCTTGACCATGCAGCAGCGAAAAAAGAAAAACACATACGTGAACGTGCGTAACATTTGCATGGATGAATTTATTATTGATAATGATGATAGATATCACACGTATTTGAAAAACGAGTTTGAACAATTGGCGAAAATCGTGGATACCGTGACGCGTGAACGCGCCGACGATACCGAGCTACGCAAACCGAGAATATTCCTGTTAGGCAATGCTTGCGACGCGTTCAATCCGTATTTTCAGCGCTATGGAGTGCCCCTCAATCCCGAGTATGGTATGCAATGGCTTGATGGCAAGACATGTCTGTTCGACTACGTACGAGACGATGACTACGCCGAACAAAAGGCGAAGAACACCGTTGCGGGGCGCATGTTGAAAAACAATGATGATATGACGGCGAAAAACAAGTTTCGGCAATTTGATACCGATTTTATCGAAAAACCGCATAAGCACGCGAAACTCATTTATGTGTTCCGGTGGTTTCGACGGGAATATGGCGTGTATGCTGATATGCGCTGTGGGTATGTTTTTCTCTCCACGAAATACGACGGCGGTACACATGTGCCATATTTTGCACTCACGAGAGATGATAACAGGCTGAACTACCTCACTGCGAATATGGCGAAGGAGTTGATTAAGAATCTTACATCATATTACGCGTTAGGATATTTGAGATATGACACGGTGGAAACGCAACACGCCATGCTTGAAATGCTCAAGAATTTCGGTGTAAAATAAACACGGTGTACGTGAGGTGCCATAATGGTATCGCTAAAACGCATCGTCGATAACCACGGTTGACTCCGGCGACGGTGTGGCCGTGAGGGAAAAACGCGCCGATTACCGTTATGAAACATGTCACAAGTATGCTATTCTTAAGTCGTGCCGGTTCGGTATTCGTTCGCCGGCACGACTTTTTTTTCATATATGAAAGGAAAAATAATGGATGACGAAACCACCGAGGAAAGGGACATCGTTGAACGCGATGATCCCACCCCCGATGAAGCGCACCGCGTAGGCGAGTTCGACGATCTGCGCGACATGCTGCGTAGCGTGCTGGACAAGATCGACGCTATGAACAAACGCATAGACGGCATCTATGATAATTTCGCCGACTCCGTGGCGCAGCTGGTCGAAAACGGGGCGACCGTCAAGGAAACGGATGACGACGTAGCGGAGGCCATCGCCGATGCGGCGGCGGACGACTTGGAAAACCTCGATTACACACTGTAACGGATAGGAGAAAAACATCATGGCTGTAGATAACGCGACGATTTTGGACAAGGTGCGCCTGAAGGGCACCGATGACTACCAGCAACGCATACCGAGCGCGACGCAGACCGGTGTCGCGAACACCATGCGGTATCTGTTCGACCCCATGAACCGCCAATATCTGAATGACTGTGTTTGGAGCATGGTGAACCGTATCGGACTCACCGTGATGGCACAGAACGCGCCGTTTGAGAACCCGCTGGCGGTTTTCAAGAAGGAGAATCTTTATTGGGGTTCCACGGTGCAGGAAATCGCCGTGAAGTGGATTAAGGCGCACGGATACAAGGACGATGCCGAAGAGCTGTTGAAGATGCACCGACCGGAAGCCGCCGTGTGGTTTTATGAACAGAACAGGCGCGACCAGTACCCTATATCGTGGGCGGATGACGAGCTGCGACAGGCATTCGTGGATGATTTTGGCTTGAACCGTTTTATAGCGCAGATCATGGAAGCACCGCGCAACAGTGATAATTACGACGAAATGAATATCATGCTTGCGCTGATTCGTCATTATGAGCGGAATCTTGGTTTCTACAAGGTGCATCTTGATACGGTGCCGGGCGATGAAACGACTGCTAAGACGTTGCTTAAGTCGTTGCGTTCCACGGCGGGACGTATGCAGTTTCCGTCAACGCAGTACAACGCGCTGAACGTTACCGATATTCCGGCGTATGCTAATCCGCAACAAATGGTGTTGCTGATTGAGCCGGAATATCTCGCATCGCTTGACGTTGACGCATTGAGTGCGGTGTTTCAACTGGATAAAGCGGACGTTCCCTATCGTATTGTTCAAGTACCAAGTCTTGGTATTCCGGGCGCGGTGGCGTTGCTTGTATCGACCGATTGGTATCAGGTTCGCGATACGCTGTATGGCACTACTCAGTTCTATAATCCGCAAACACTTTCCAACACGATGTATCTCAATCACTGGGGCATTTATGGCGTGTCGCCGTTTACGCCGTGTGCCTTGTTCACCACCGATGCGGGCACTTCCATCAAGGTTGTGACTCAGACCGTGACCGGGTTCGCGCTGACCCCGGAGACGGGTGATGTCAAGGCGGGCGACGTGCTCCAGCTCACCCCGAAGCTCACTGCGACGGTGGAACCGACCGGCACCGCCATCGATGTCGCGCCGAACTCCGCCACGTATGAGGTATCTGCAACCCACGCGGCGGGCGCTAAGGGTGCTGCATCGCCGCTCGCGCTCGATGTCAACACGTTTGTTGACGATCAGGCTCGTTTGCACGTGCAGCGCGACGGGCTGACGGCAGGCGACATTATCACGGTGACGGGTACGGCGACATACGTCAACCCGACCGGCGAGACGACGACGCACACGGCGACTTGCACGTTCGCCGTAAAATAATGTGTATCGTCGTAACATGCTAGTATCGGGGTACCGGGTGACACCGGCACCCCGATTTTATTTTGCGAAAAAGAGGCATATATGAAATTCCCGCACTTGGATAACGCCACATCGTTTCCCGGCGCTGACGCACACGTGTACGATCAGTACATCAACACATACGACTATAATATGTGGACACCGAAAACCAAGATAAAACTATGTCACGTAAAATGGCGTAACGACGGCCACGATGCCGTTAAGTTCCGCGACGACACCGCGCGTGATGCGTGGTTCGACGCACTGGACGGCGAGACCGTACATCTTGACACCAGCATGTATATAGCCCGCGCCGACACGGACGGCATCAAAATACCAGTACCATACATGACGGCTCAACGCTATAACTATATCGTGGTCGATTTTACGCCGGATATACTGCAATCACCGCTACAGCAACCGGACTGCCAGACAAGATACCACTATTACATCACGGATGTCACGGCGGAGGCACCCAACACCACCACCGTCGTACTGCAACGTGACGTATGGACTGACTATATCAATACAACCACGATCAACGGGTTATTGCTCGAACGAGGACACGCGCCACTGGTTGAGACCACACCGGAAAAATTGCTGGAGAACCCACGAGAAAACAGTGGAGATCTACTTGCGCCGGATGTCAACTATGGCGGCTCGGCCAACCGCATCACCGATATCAAGGCCACCGGATTGACCGGCGGCGATAAATATATATGTTTCTCGTGCGCGTTCGGCGCGATCAGGTTGGAGGAGATGGCACACACGCGCGGTGCCGACATAGCCGCCACCGAACCCGTCTACGAAGCGAACGACGGTATCGTGTCATCATGGACGTGGGGCACCGCTGGCATAGACGTGAGCGGGTGCCGTACGCTCGGCACGTCCTATGCGTCACAGCGCGGACGCACCCCGAACAACTGGACTGTGTTTGCACTACGTGCAAGCGACGTGGCCGGCGAATACATTAATGATCTGTTCGCGTACTACCCGCACATCGCTTCGGGCATAGGCGCGTGCTTCGTGGTGTCTGCGGACATGTGTGTTCGCGGTACCAGTGCGCCCGTCATGGTCAACGGTGTCGCATGGATGACCGTCATAGACACGGAGCGTACATTAAGTGACATCACGTTGACCCCGGAGGATTTCGACATGCCGCCTGAAGTCGCCGACGTGGCCAAACTGTACGTATCGCCGTATAGCGTGTTGGAGATCACGGACACGTGGGGTAAGGCAACCACGATCAATATCGAGGATTGCGGGCGGCTCAGCGTGCGAACGTTGGTGTCCGTTGCGTATCCGCTCGTGCGACAGGTCGCATATCTTGACGGGTACGGGGCGGGCGGCACCACGTCGCTTGACGTGACCAATCTGACCGGCGACGACATAATCGGGCATGTCCCAAACGGTGACGCGCTAGCGACGCTCATATCGTATGACATCCCCACATATGCGTTGCAACGTCGTAATATTGACGCATACCGCGCCGCCAACTACAATCGCACGATCATACAGGGGCGGGAAAACGCCATAACCGCGTATGAAAACACCGCGCAAGCGGCCAACACCGCCCGTGATAACGCCAACACCAGCGCGGCCACGGCACGGGGCAACACCGCACGCACGAACATGGCGCAGACGGCCAACACCGCACGAGGAGTCTTGCGCGATCAACGGGTATCCGATGAGACCGTTGATGCGCGCAATGATATACTCGACGCCGCGACAAAGCGCCTCGACGCTGACAACACAACGGCGAACAGCAAAATAAGGACAGACCGTGACTGGGATGTAACGCTCATGAACGAAGCATATATCACGAACACGCAAACCAACGCCATTTCATCCGTCACAAGCATGATAGGTTCGATCGGCGGCGCGGCGCTGTCCGTTGCGGCCGGCGGTGCCGCCGCCGGTCTCGTGACCGCCGTCAGCGGTGCGGCGTTGCAAGGCTACAATACAGGTGTCGCCATCACAAACAGCGAAAAACTCAATAAGGCGGCCAATGACGCGGCATATGCAAAGGCGGACAAAGCCACGTCGACCAATACGGACCAGACGGAGCACGCCAAGACGCAGGCGACGGAAACGACGACACGCACCAACACGCAAACCGTGAAAACCATGCAACTCGCAACGGCGGCGGCCACCGATATGACCGCCAACACCGTCAACGCGTCCAACGGCAACGCTGCGGCCTCATACAGCACCGCCACCGGCAACGCGGCACGCACGCGCAATCAGACCATAGCAAACGCGAAACGTACCATGCTCAACACGCGCGACAATGCGACGAACACGTATCGTGACATGTACAATCAGCCACCGACACCCGTTGGCGCGTACACGGGTGACCCGTGGGCGGACGAAATGGCGCAACGGGCGTATGTCGTCAAGGTTCGCACGCAATCCAAAAGCGCACTAATACAAGCTGGTATGTATATGTTGCGATACGGCATAGCAAGCAACAAACTCTATAACAGACCAAAGCTCACGGCGTGCAGACATTATACGTATTGGCGGGCTGATGATGTGTGGCTCACCAACGACATCGCCCCCAACGACGCACTGGACGCGATACGTGATCGGTTCGCGGCGGGTGTTACAATCTGGAGTGACCCCACCGAAATAGGCGGCGATTATCTCGCCGCGAATATCAACTAGCGAAAAAAGGTGTTATATGGGACGTAAACGCACGCATAAGTGCCCGCCGACCCGCGCGGCTCTCGGTGAAAAAGGGCTGCCGGTGTGGCAGCAGTCGCAGCAACTCAACACACAGGCGTATTATATGGCTTATTCGCAAATGGTCAATATCGCGTTGTCACGTTTCAAGTGGCTTAATCTGCCCAAAACGTGCAATGCATGGTTTCTGGAGTATAACCTATTGTACTACGGATATGCCACTATCGCCTATCCGCATAGCAACCCCGGTGTGTTCTTTTCCACGCAAGCCGTTGTCAATTCCGACTTCAACGTGTATTATCGACCGAAGAAATGGACATCCTACGGAATAAACGGGTGGCATTTCGACGTAAACAACTCCAACGGTGTCTTTATTTATAGTAATAAGGCACGTACGCCATTGGTGCCTACGCTTGAGTTTTTCGCGCATGAGATCGAAGATTTGTACATGACGCGACGGCAAAACAGGTTTCACCAGAAAACTCCGTTCATCTTGGAGGTGCCCGCCGGTCAGCAAACGGCGGGTGTCAACGTCATCAAGCAAATCTCAGGCGGAGAGATGGCAATTATGGCAACGCCCGGCTTCACCGACACCATGAAGGCGCAAGTGCTCAAGACTAACGTTGAATATATCGGCATGGAAATACAGAACGATATACAAAACACGTGGAACGCTTTTTATCAGTCGCTGGGTATAAAGAACCTACCCATGAAGATGGAGCGCCAGACGGCGGATGAAATCAACGATTATGGCGAACCCACCGATCTGCGGGCGCTGTCCGAACTTGAGGAACGTCGCGCCGCGTGCGACATACTTAACACGCGTTTCGCACGATATCTGGACGCACCCATCGAGGTGGTTTGGAATCAGGACAACATAAGCCAAAACTATAATTACATGACCAACCTCGAAGCACTGGAGGACAACGACAATGGAGACATCTGACATGATATCGCCGTTTGTCCCGGGCGAAACCACACCCGATTATCACGCCGTTACTACGATCACATTGGGGGAATTGCTTGTACCCGGTGGCATTGACTGGACATCGCCGCAATGGTCGTGGCGTGATGACGCATACGACGACACACAATACTCTCGGTGCTGTGCAAAAATCGAAAACCGATATTATGACCGCGAACTCGGCGTAATGCCGCCGGGCAGATGGCGGCGGCACCTGTTGCGTCTCATCGCCGAAATAATGCCCGTACTCAAACCGCTCTACGAGCTTGCAGCCGGCAACCCCGGGATATTTATGACGGATACCGACACGTGGCACAAAACGCGCACCGTGTTCTCGGATTTCCCCGCGACCCAGCTTGCGACCGGTCAGGATTACGCAAGCAATGCCACAGACATGGAGTATGAGACCGTGACCAACGGCAACTACATGGATAAGGTCAAGGCGATACGCCAAGGTGACTACGTGGATATCGACGTGCTACTATTGGAGCACATAAACGCATGTTTCAGCCCACTATGGACCGTCGCCATAAACAACTATTAGGAGGCAAAAACACACATGTTCCCGCTACCCTTGTACAGCGTATGGCCGTACACGCCCGTAATACCGGCGTTCTACTGGAACGCGAAAAGCACAGAGGAAATCATAAAGCATCTGGCGTGCGAATACGATCATATCACGGCGTATTTCGATACGCTCGCAACCGCGATCAACACTCTGAGTGCGGACATGCAAACGTTTGAAAACCGCGTCGAAGCTCGTGTCAGCGCGATGGAAAAAACATTGGCGGCATTGCTGGACAATCTTGAGCATGTTGGTGATAAAATGGTGATCTACGACCCTACGCAAGGCACCTACGTAGACAGCAAGACAGCCATGCGCAACATGTACCGCGAACTCGCAGTGTTCGGTGCACGCGTCAATCAGGTCGCCACCAAAACCGTGAACGACATGGCAAAACACCGAACCGACGAAACCGCCGCAGTCGGAAACCTCACCATATTCAACGATCCGACGCCTCGCGTGACCGACCCGCAAACCGGCAACCCCTACCCGCCCATACAATAAAGGAGAGACACCATGCCCGCCACACCATTCATTCAACTGCCACTATACGACACCGGTTCAGTGGCCGACCTACGCGACGCATACAACCGCAGTATGCAACTCATAGACAAAAAACTGCACCAGCTCGACATACAAATACAAATACACCATGCAACCGACACCCGTAAGGAGGCATAAACATGGCAAGCACAACCGATAATTTCAACCTCGATCTATACGACACCGGCGACCCCGCTGCGTTGACAGACCAATACAACAGCGCAATACGCACGATCGATACAACACTGCTGACAATCAACGGCAACGCCACCGCTGCACTCAACAGCGCCAAACAAGCGATGACGGAAACACAAACCATAAACAACAATCTCGCAGCACTGGGCGTAACCGACAGCAACACCGCAAGCACCCTAAAAAACAAAATAGATACCACCGCAAGCGATCTCGCCGTTACAACCGAAAAAGCTAATAACGCAAACACGCAAGCCGAAACAAACAAAACCGACATAGCCGCGATGGAAGCCAACCTAACCGCATTAGGCGCGAACTCTGTAGGAAGCGCCACTAAGCTAAAAGAAAAAATAGACACGTTAAACGCGCTATCACATATGGTCATAATCGGCGATAGTTTCAGCACCACAACACGCGATAACGTATGGTGGCAACGACTCCCCGATATTTGTAAAACATACACAGCACATTCATACGCAACAGGCGGCGCAGGATTCATACAAGATAGTACAAGCAGTCCCGGTAACACATTCACACAACAAATTGATAAAGCCGTCGCGGATAATGCGTACGCCAACGACAACGTAGGCAAAGTGATAATATACGGCGGTTATAACGACTGGACTTATAACAAAAGCGCTGACGATGAAAAAACCGCTGTCTCTAACTGTTACAAAAAAGCAATAACCAAGTTTCCAAACGCTGACATAATACTATGCTTTATGAACGCAGGGTATATGAGCAATCAAGACAAATACAACACCATTAAAAAATGGGTTAAAGCTATTCAAAGTTCGCTGCACACCACAGGTATTCCGTTTGTAAACTCGCTCTATTGGTTAGCCGGTTACACAGATACCGTCTTTGAAGGCGACAAACTACATCCTAATAACATCGGTGAAGGCATCATAGCCGCACACATGGCAGGGCTAATCATGGGATACGAAAACAGTCCCGAACGTCTGATAAACATATCAGGCGACCCGCAAAGGGAATATTATGAAATGTGGTTTAATTCAAACACAGGCGTAGTAACTCTAACCGGAAAAAACCCCTTAAACAATATCACCGGCACAGGACAACAAAAAATAGCTACACCGACTTACATGCCAACAATCGGAAACGCTAATAATTTCCTATACGCAGGCAGTTTTTACATGAGCGGTTCACAAGCAAGCAAAGTGCGCGCCGTAACATTTGCGCAAAACGGTAATGTATACGCAAATATTTCAGAAGCGTTTACCAATCCAGAAACACTAGTATTATATTATAATTTCACATATCACATTTAACGCACAAATATAATTAATCCCGATAGTGGGTTTCCTATCGGGATTAATTATATGTCAATCGGATAATATAGCCCACCCGGTAATATTACCGGGCGGGCTATATTTTATATCACACCCTAAACTCTTCACCAAAGTCCGCATAATGCTGTTCAAGATACGCATTGAAGAAACGTTGATCGGAACACGGGCTAAGTTCTGCATGAAGCTCCTCACGAATATCATCATCCATAAGAGCCACCGCCGCATCAAAATCAACTTCACGACCGTCCCAGTCAACAACCTTACTCATTTTTCTGCTCCTTTTTTTATGCTGTTTTTTTCTGACACTCCCAATAATACCACACCACAAACACGACACGCCGAAAACACGACAATTCTTTCACGCACACACCCACGTAGCACACAACACCGCACATGTCAACCAGCCCGGCGTGTCGCAACTTGATGGGAACAATTCCCAATAGAGAGGGACTATCCAC
>OBZZ01000632.1_pt1 | contig 15435 bp, 18 predicted proteins | sample 1501451 | NCBI WGS metagenome assembly OBZZ01 (sample SAMEA2580274, study PRJEB22360) | human gut metagenome | biome: human gut; feature: human-associated habitat; material: faeces | place: Denmark | collected 2008/2010
GACCCTGTATACCATCCAATCCCGGAGCGCCTTGTGGACCCGGAGGTCCCTGTTCTCCTTTCTCACCTTGCGGACCCTGTTCTCCGTCTTTTCCATCCTCTCCATCCATTACATCTGTAATCGTAACCTCGTAATACCCACGTTTTATCCCATTTTCAATAGCCTCAAACGAGTACACCGCCTTTGTATCCACGTCCGTAGCATTTACCGTAACGCTCTTACCAACATAAAACTCATGCCCATCCTTGCTCCATCGGAATTGTAGCTTGTCTGCCACATCCACGCCGTTATCGTAAGCGTAAGCGGTCAGAGTAGTGCTACCGATGCCATTTTTAAAGATAACGCCGTTGTTTGTTGAGATAGAGCAAGTATAAACCTTATTTTTATTAATAAGGTCTTGCATCCTCTGTAATAAGCTGTCCGAAATTTCCGATGTCAGCTCTTTGTAGTTTGTAAATACCGTCTTTGCAGCTTTTGGATTGGTAAGACTCCTGATCTGTTCTGATACTCTTGCCTGTAGATAAAGCACTGGTGTCCACTCCTGATCCTGCATCCTCACGGTGTCCCCGATGTTGGTGTCAAAATATCCATCCACCTCGTAGGTCACTACTGGTTCGGATGCTGTTTTAAGATCAGACAGAGCCATGCTATAGAGCTTGTCCTTGCTGTCTGTATCGTACTCTTTACGCATCAGGATATAAGCATCAGCCTTATTTACGATGTTGGATGGGAACCGGTCCCTTGCCTGCGGTGCGCGGATGATCGCACCGTCTGTAAAGTACTCGATATTGCCGTTTTCATCGTATTCTTTCTTGTCAAGACCATTGATTGTCAGACCGTCCTTTCCGGTCGGCTGGATGCAGGTGTAAAGCTTCTCGGCATCTGTGGTTTTTCGAATTCCGGTAATTCCTTTCCCGTACCGCAGTACAATGTCATTCCGGTATTCTCCGACTCCGCTGTCTGTATCGGAGTGTTTCCGATATACATTTAGGACAATCTCTTTTAAAGAGTAGTCTCTGTTCAGTACTGTCTCAAATTCGATCTCCGCAGAAAAGACATTAGCCAGGGAGAATAATCTCTTTAATACGGACGTTGTACCTGTCCATTCGTTGGTGATCCGTTTGTCCGACACCTCATTGAGTCCCAATTTAAGCGTTCTCTCAGCATCAAAGACGGCGAGGTACTCTTCAAAACTCATGGCTTTTCCAGCTTTGTATTCTCCAGCATCCTCGTTGATTAACTCAAACGACAGTGACCATGCCGTAGCAGTAATCGTCTGCTCTGTTTTGTCTGTATTTACAATGTTTAAGTAGTGTGATTTCCCCTTGTAAGTAAATGCCACCTTATTCCCAGCTTTGATATGCTGTGCGTCTGGATGCTTTGCATTTACCGTAAAAGTGTAAGCATTCGCCGTACCCTGTAAGTATTCGTGTAGCTTATCATTCCAGTAGTGCATGGACTTTTTATGCCCGTTGTCCATGTACGCTACTGGCGTGTTATTTGTGCTTAGAATCGCAATTCTGATGTTATCCATTACAAATATACCTCCCGTATTTTTGCTTTAATATGCGGCGGTGGAGATGAAAAGGAAGAATAGCAGAACTGGACTTCCGTTGTCCCCGGTGGAACTTTTGGATAATTGGATCCATTAATCTCATCTCCTTTTGCCGGCATCCCGTTTACATAGACCTTTGTACTCTCTCCGTCTATAGACACCACATCTCCGGCACGATACCGGTTCGGCACATCCTTATACTTATCGACATTGTCTTTCCGGAATCGGATGCTTTTTAAATAGTTGTGTGTAACGTACTGGTTTGATAGATTTCGGTCTCCCCACTGCCCGATCCAGACCTGTATCTTCTCACACGCCATGTCCTTAATTTCCGGGATAGTGAAGTAATAATACTGACCGTACCAAAAAATCCGTAGCCGGTCACCCTCTTTTAAGAAATCATTATGCCCGCCACCCATCTTTAAATTAAATGGGTTTCCCTCATAAGCTGTCGGCTGGAAATCCAGTGTCTTGATCTTCTTGTTTTGTGGTGCGAACCAGTCCACATGTGCCGTATTACCAACAGAATCGCTTTTATTTATGGACATAGAGCAGATCACTTCATTTTTCCCTGTAAGAAACGCAATAGTCTGTGCTCCCGTCTGTCCCATCAATCCAGTCTCGAACCAGTGCTGCGTGTAACAGTAAAAGTTCTTTGCCCCACGTCTGCCCTCGCTGTCAACCGGGATAGTAAGTGTTCTCATTCCGCCATTCCAGTATCCGGATGTTGCTTGTCCACCTTTTAATGCCATCACGTTATATCCGGCAACATTCTTGACTTCGAGTGTTCCCTGTGTGGTGTTTTCCGGATTCTGATAAGAGGTGCCGCGATCGTCCTGAAACAAGCTATAACCGTTAAACAGTTCTTCAGATGCTTCGTAATTCTCTCCGTCTGTCTCTTCTTGCTTGCCGAGCTGGATCACTCCATACTGACTAACCAGTCCGATAAAGCCGTTTTCGTGCTGGTGCGTGATCTCATAGTCCACATCCGCCCATTCGGTGCCGTTGTTTTGGATGGTAATTGTCTGGTAGCCGTCTTTTTGTACTCCGTCAAAGGTGAATTCTGCGGTTGAGTACGCTACTCCGTCTGGAATGAGCCATGTGATTGATCCGCTACTGTACATATCATCCTCTCCCAGCACCGGTTCCCCATCCACGATTGCTTCATAGTAAATGCTTGGTTCGTCGAAAAAAATCAGTCTCTTTGGTTCTTTACTATACAGAATCTCTGCCATCCTCCGGCGGAACTCGCTTAATTCCCTTGCTGTAGAGTTCGCAATCTGAAACTCCATCACGATCTGCTTTGGAGAGTATGTGGAATACAGAAATTCTCCAGCATTTATGTTTTCGATACTTCTCGTGTTGTTTGTTATAGACGGCGTTAAATTCCGGTCAAGCCTTGTAATCTTAACCGGAATCTCCACGCCACCGTAGGTTGCTTTAAGTAGTCCCAATCCTTTCCCCTCCTAATAGTTTTTCAAAATTGTCCATCTTTTTAATCATCGGCCTCGCATATCCTACCGTCTGCTGTGCGACAACTCTTCCGTCCAGCGTCGTTGTCAGATTGATATTTAGATTAATATCCTTTTCGCCCATAATCTCCAAGATTGATTCCTTAATATAACCTTTTAGCGATCGCAGTGGTGTGATCGCTTCTGCTTCTCTTTCCGCAGCCCCTCCGATTCCTCCGGACGGCATCTGGAATAATGCTGGTTTGGTAAGGATTCCACCGTCTTTAAACCATTTCACATCCAACATCGGCAGACTTGGTAATAAATCGGACAGATTGATGTCTCCGATACCATTCTCATATCCCACTCCACGATAAGCAGCCGCAAGACTTCCGTATCTTGAAACCGCATATCGGATGGACGCAAGCATGTTAGATAATGGATCGTAGATATTTTTATCGTATCCCGGCATTGCATAAGCTCTAAAAGTCGGATCAATAACCTGCATCAAACCTTTAGATGGAGTACCATTAACTGCGTTGATATCCCAGTTGTTGATTGCATTCGGGTTTCCACCGGATTCTGTCTGCATCTGGTACAACAATCTCTGTAAATTTGCTTCTGAATACTGCCCTGTCATCTGCAGTGCTCTTGTTGCAAGCGTTCTCCACTGCTCCACACCAGCACTCGGATTGTAATTAACGTTCGATTGCGTATCAAAAATTCCTTTTACAAATCCGACCACGCTGTCTAACACCGTATTCACTGCTCCTTTCGCCACGGAAATCCAAGGTTCGAATGCTCCAGACAAATCCGTAAATTTATCGATTGCAATCTGCACAATTTTACTCGGGTGAGTAATATAGTCCCACACGCTTCCGGTAAAGTCTTTAACTGTATCCCAGATCCCTCCAAAAAAGTCACCGATTCCGCTCGCAAAATGCGGGAGTTCTTCCAGAAAACTCTTCGTCTGGTTTGCTGGCATGATTTTCGTCCCTTTTTCCAGTGGCAGAACTACGTCACGTCCCTCTGGAATAAACGGTTTTCCGTCCGGAGGTATAATCATTTCTTTATATGTAGATCCTTTCTGGTCATTCACGATACCAAGCGTGTCTTTCTGGATGCCACCTGTTCCTCTTGCGAACTTCGGAACTTCCCACAATGCAAATTGTTTGTCTGATCCTACTTTATCAAGCACCCAGTTCACACCGTTAATCACGCCGTTTACCGCTCCGCCAATCGGATTTACGATTGCCTGTGCAATTCCTTTTACAATTCCACCAAGCGTGTCCTTTAGTCTGTTAAAACCGTCTTTGATAAATTTCCATACAGACGAGAATGCATCCATAGCTTTTTCTTTGATTGAATCCCAAATTCCGCCAAGTGTATTCTTAATGTCATTCCATACTCCAGTTGCCGTGTTTTTTATACCATTCCATGTATCAGTAAAAAAATTCGCAACAGGGATAAAAATAGCACTTGCCGTGTCTTTTATCCAATTCCATGCGCTTTTTAATGCAAATTTTATTACTTCCCATACTGTATAAATAACAGCTTGAATCGCGTACATAACCGCACCGATCGTTCCCTCGATAAATTTCAGAGGTCCTTCTATTACGTTATAAATCTGCTCCCAGATATCAGCAAAGAAATCCTTAATGCCGTTCCACACTCCCTGGATTTTTTCCGATATAGAGTCCCATAATCCAGACATCCAATCTTTAAATGCATTCCATTTTTTGGACAGCCAGTCTGTGATATCTCCCCAGTTTTTTATCACAAGGATGATTCCAGTTATTGCAGCGATAACCGCCGCTATTGTTAGCGTGACAGGATTGATCAAACCAACAATAGATCCTACTACTTTAATAATTGTGCCAATTCCTATTATTAGCTTCCCTATTATTATTAATATAGGCGATAATGTAGCCACAATTATTGTCCCTATTGCTATAATTTTCTTTGATTCATCACTCAGCCCAGAAAACCACTTTGAAAACTCTTTCACTTTTTCTACGACAGTATCTATCACTGGTGCAAGCACTTCCATCAATGCGTCACCGAGTTCAATCATCACATTTTTTAGCTCATTAAATGTTTTTCTGAATGTATCAGACTTCGTTTCTAGTTTTCCAAGAGCTTCTTCTGTTGCACCCGTTGAATTTTGCATTTCGTCAAGCGCTGCATTGAACTCCTGCGCTCCATCTCCGAGAAGCACGAGTCCAGCCTTTGCCGCTTCTGAACTTCCCCACATATCCCCAAATGCCAGACCTTGTTCTTTCGCCCCATTAGAGACGATTTCTAAAACATCTGCAAGGCTCATTCCTGATTGCATCAAATCTGAAAATGATTGCCCTGTTTTTTCTTTTAACAAATCGGATACTTTTGTACCGGACTTTCCAAGCTCATTTAGCATTGCGTTCATGTATGTGGTGGATTCCGCTGCTGCTACACCATTAGAAGTCAATTTTACGTAACCAGTTGTTACCTGATCTAGTGCTACATTGTTTGCTTTTGCAGTTGGGATAATCCTTCCCATTGTTGACGCAAGCTCCCCAACTGTAGTTTTACCTGCATTCTGCGTTTGAATAAGCATATCGGAAACTTTTCCAACTTCACCAGCTTCCAATCCATAGGCATTCATGATCGTGGTCAAAACATCCAGCGCGTTTCCAGCATCTGCAAATCCGGCTTTTGCAAGTTTCGTAGACTTTTCTACAAACGCAAGAGCATCGCCCGTTTTCTGTCCTGCTGAAATTGCATCGTACACGTTATCTGCAATCTCTGTTGCACTTATACCAGTCTGATTTGACAGATTCTTTATTCCATTTTCCAATTCGGAAATCGGTACTTCTGTTTCGTCCGCAATCGTGCTTACTTTCGCAATTGCTTCTTCAAAGTCCATGCTCATCTTGGAAGAAGCGATCCCAGCACCGGCAAAAGCTCCACTTAACGGAGCAAGTGCCTTTCCTGCATCGCTAACTTTACCGCCAATTTTCTTAACAGATTCTCCGGCATCATCAATCTTGCTTGCCACTTTTCCGGATACATCATTTAATTTTTCCAATTGTGATGTGTAAGATTTTAAATCTTGTTCAGTCTTTGCGAGCGTCCTCTGGAATTCTCGATATTCATCTAATCCGAGATCGCCAGATTTGAACTTCTGTTCAACTTCACTCCGTGCTTGTTTTAATGCATCCAGTTTTTTGTTCGTGTTTCCAATCTGCTCATTCAGCAACTGTTGCTTTTGCGTGAGAAGTTGCGTATTTTTCGGGTCAAATTTCAATAATCTATTTACGGACTTAAGTTCTCCACCAAGACTTTTTGATGTATCTTCCGCGGATTTCAAAGCTTTGCTGAGCGCCATTGTATCCGCACCGAATTTTATTGTGATTCCTTTTATCTTCTTTGCCACTTTCTCACTCCTTTAAAAGTTATCAAAATCTTCCTGTGTTGCTTTTCTTGCAGTGGGCTTTTCATCCTTTTTCTGATTGTCGATATACTCCTGCACATAGTCCAGACAGTCTCCGATCGTCATTTCTTCCATGTCTTCGCTGGTTAATCCAACCTGTCGGCAAACATAAAAAAAAGACTCATTTGTGAACGGCTCTCCACTTGATGAATCTTTATCATTTATTTTTTTTTACTTGTTGGCATGGTGTCTGTAAGCAGATCCTTTACTTCTCCCATGATTTCATTGAGCGGGAATACTTCGAATCCATCCAGCCACTCCAATGGATCAGGAATCGTCCTGTCTGCTGTTTTAGCCATTGTCCAGATGATGTCATAAAATACTTCCATGTCCATGTGGTCAAGAGAAGCAAAAGAAATATCCTGTATTCCAAAATTCCTTTTCGTTCCTTTTCCAAACACTTTCGCTACTTTCATCAGGTCTGCAAAATAATCTCTTCCAAACTGCGCTTTATATCGTTTCGGCAATGCTGCCGTTGATTTTAATTTCACTTGTTTTTCGTCAATGTAAATTGTTTTTTCCATAACATCCTCCACTTTTTCTATTTGGGCAGATCGCTCCGCCCTTTATTTCGCTTTACCTACTTTTGCCTTTCCAATCTTCCCCCTGCCTACCAAGGCGAGGTCTTCAGGGGTGCTATTCCCCCGATTTTTCATATACTGTTGTATACCAAGAGTTATATGTTGCTTCATCAACTCCTGCTGCTGTGGATGCTTTAACTAAGTTGTCTGTCGGTCTCGGACTTGCCACAAGCGAAAGTTCTGTTGTGTTCGGTTCTCCACTGTCTTTTGTTGTACTTCCGATAGATGGTCTGTTTACAGAGCAGTAATAAAAGAGGTGTCTAGTTGCCTTGGCATCTCCCTGAAATTCAAACATCAGTGCGATATTCGCTACCTGTGCGTCAGAGTTTTCGAGAATCACTCCTTTTTCTGTTTTCTCCTCTTTTAACACTTCTGTCCGGAATTCTTCCGGAACTCTCGCAAGCGTCAGAGTACCTTCGTATCCCTGATTGTTTGCGTTTGTGTAATAATCAATGTCATCAGCTTTAAATCGGATCAGATCACCACTCTTGTCGAATGTGATGCTTACCGCACCCGGCAATTTCTTCGGTGCACCGTACGTGATTTTTCCACTCTCATCCACTGTAACAACAGCGTAATAACAGTTTCTTAAGCCAAATTCCACTTTGTTTTCTTTTGCCTGTACAGCTTTTGTTGCTCCTGTCATATGTTACCTCCTATATATCAATTTCGTATGCTTTCAAATACATATTTTCGGAATCTAAAAAACTCTCGTATGATTCATACGGGAGTTGATTATCGTTTAATAGTTGCTTTACTTTTTTCTCTAACTGCAAGTCTTTCTGATCCGTGTACACCTCAATCGTGACGGCGCATCCCTCGTAATACACGGTGTCATCCGCATAAAATCCGATATCTTCGTCCACATAGTATACAATGTACGGAAGTTCTGGTACTTGACCGACTACAAAACAACGATACGCAATCGGAAGATCTAGCGTTTTTAACTTGTCTTTTAATTCTGGCAATGTCATTTTCACAGTCTCCTTTCCAGCTCTTCAACATATTCCTTTATGTACTCCTGTTCCACTTCTTCAATGTGTGGGTATGCCTGTACTTCACCTATTTTTCTTCCACCACGCCTCAGCTGGTGTCCTTTTTCCAACAGATGGGTCAGGCGGTATGTTGGGGATTTGTTGTATACTGTTATTCCGTATTTATCGGTCGTCCTAGTCCAGTTTTTTGCGTAATCGCCTCCGTTTTTGCTCTTTGGGCTATTTTCTCTTAGTTTTTTTGCGGCTTTTCCAGACACGTTCATTGCGACTTCCTGTGTTGTTTCCTTAACTTCTTCTGTGTATTCTTCCATCTGCCGCATGATTTCTCTTGCCAGCCTGTCAGCACTTATACTCTCACTCATTTTTCAATCCTCTCCGTACAGGTCAGTTCCAACTCTTCCGTGCTGATTGGATATGTCTTAATCACTTTCAACTTCTTTCCGCGAAATCGGATATACCTCTGCCCTTCATATTCATAAGGATGCACGATTAAAATCTCCGAAACTTCCATATTGTTCTGTCCGGCAAGATAGAATTCATTTCGGGATACTTTCTCTTTGCAACACCAAATCTCCTGCTCCACTTCAATCGGCGCTTGCTGACCGATCTCGTCCTCTTCATACCCGCTGGAAGATATCAATATCACTTTCTCATCCCATGTTCGATTCATTTTGCACCGCCTTAATCATCAGATTATTTATCCTAAACCGGATACTTCTCGGAATCACGCCGTCTTCTGGATGGCTGTACTTCCACGTAGCCCAATCCAATATAAGTAAGATGTGGTCATGCCTCTCTTCCGTTATGTGAATACCATATACGTTTTCACATTCATCAAGGATTCCATCTATAATCGCATAAAGAACAGGATCCCTACTATTTGTAGAGATCCCAACCCTGTCTTTTAACAATTGAAACACAATCGCTCTCATAGCGTTTCCCTCTATTTACTTGCCATCTGTCCAGCTGCCTTTAATGCGTCAAGAAGTGCTTTGAATTCTGCCTTTGTCACATTCTCTCCTGCCGCTTCTGCTACAAGCGCAGCCTGTTTCACACCGCCCAGTGTTGTTTTGCTTGCCGCTGGAAGAATGTAACTTGGTCCCTGCGCACCCTGATCGCCTTTTGGCCCTGCTGGCCCTGCTGGCCCTGCTGGCCCTGCTGGCCCAACCTGCTCGTTCTTCACGCCCTGCTCTAACTTATTCAGTTTCTCTGCTGTAATAACGTCATCATTATTCCATGTAGTTGGTTCGTATGCCATTTTGAATACCTCCATTATACTATTTTGCTTTACCTACTTTTGCCTTGCCTACTTTCCCTCTGCCAACTAAGGCTACATCGTCAGAGGGAACTATTCCCCCTGTGTGTATGTAATATAGAATCCGGCGTCTGTATCCGTTTTCTTCACATCGTATCTTACAACTCCGGCAAGCAGTTTGCCGTAAATCTGGTTATCTACCCATTCAACGCTTGCCTGCTTGCGGTCAAAAAATGTACAGAATGATTTTGCGTCACCAACAAAGCCTTTCAGTTCTCCAGCTCCTGCGATCATATCATCGTCCAGAACAACTACCTCTTTGCCAAACAGCATTTTCCCACTTGCGGAAGTGATGGAATCTTGCAGTAGATATCTTCCGTTTTTGTCTTTCAGCTTGTCCAGCTCTGCGTAAAGAGAAGAGGAAATGATGAATTTTACAGGATATACTTTTTTGATTTCTTTGTTTACCAAATCTTTCAGTCCGTCAAGACCTGTAACACTTTTCTCTGTTGCACTCTTTAATACAGTTGCGATATCTGTATTTCTTGTATTTCTGGACTGGTCATTGATTTCATCCCGGATCAGACCTGTTACATCATAGTCAGCGTCATCAATAGCCTCCTGAGAAATCGGAATATATCCTCTTCTTGTTGCGATGCTATAGTCGATATTTGAGATTTTTGGTTTGGAAAGCTCTGGGTTCTGTTCCAGTTCTTTAACAGTAGACATTTTACTTCCAGATTTCGCAATTACTGGATATTTTCCAGATGAACTGTTTACGCTTACATTCTTCACGTAATTTCCCAGATCCACTACATCTTCCGGCTTTTTCTGAACAGCCAGCATTTCTACCGGGATCAGGATTCCTGCATCTACTTCTTTAAAGCCCCCTTCTCTCACCTGCCCTTTTGATTTTACAAATGAGTTAATCGCACTTCTCATTTCTTCAATTTCTTCTTTATTTCTTCTACCCATGTCTTTTTTCTTCTCCCTTCTTTCCGGTGTTTTTTCATACTCCTTCATCTGCTCGCGAAGTTCAGATAATTTCGTCTCTAATTCACTTTTTCTTTCGTTGTGAGCATCTCTCTCCTGCTCGAACTTCTCGATCTCTCCATCAACAACACCTCTTTCCTCTTCGGTGTTCGCTTCACTGATCGATGTTTCCAGTTCCTTTTCTCTTGTTTCAAAATCTGCGTCTTTTCCACGCATTTCTTCCAGTTCCTTTTCTTTGTCTGCGATCTGTTTCGCAAGCATCAACTGTCTTAAAGCCATTACTTTTCTCCTTTCAGCCTTTTAATAGCATTGTTTCTCCACTGCTCTACTTGTTTCTCTCTGTGCTGCTGCACCTGTGCATGTCTCGCCTGTACGCCCGTATCTTCATAAGCCGGGAATGTGCATACAGACACTTCGTACAGATCAACTTCTCGTATTGTCCATTTCACAGTGCCATCATCTCTCCAGTCCGTTTCCTCACGCACGATGTTAAAACCGAACGAGCACTGATCCACATCTCCACGTTTTACCCTCTCATATAGGTTCATGGCGTCTGTGTCGTTTTCGTTAATATCGATCTCGCCCCATAGACCTCTTGTATCGGTTCTCAGATGTAAAGTTCCGACTTTTGTTCGTCCAAGTACAAGTGTGTCATCATGGTTTGTCAGAGCACGGATGTCGTTGCTCATGGTGTTCGCAAATGCTTCTGGTGCAATCCCTTCATAAGCTCCCGGCCACAACTCTGTTTCGGAATTAAACACAGCAAAATAACCGGAAATTGTTTTCTTTCCGTCTTCCGCTTCTCGTGTTTCAAACTCCGCTTTCCACGATCTGGTTAAGTTTTCTTTTTTTCGCTCCACTATTCATCACCTCCCCCGTTTAATTTCTTCTGTTCCCCGATCATGCCTTGCGGTATAAAGTTTTCAAGGATAATTAGATCGTTCAATTCGTCTTTCGGAGAGTCACCGATCAGGTTTAGCACATCATTTCCTGTGTAGATTCCTCGGATATATAGGTTCATTCCGATCTCCGCAAGTTCTTTGGTGTCGTAAGCCATCAAGCTCTTTGAATTGCATTTAAAGTACCAATGTGGGCTCTGAATCAAACCTTTTGTAAGTGTCTGTTGGAATACGTCCGCAATCGACTTCACCCGTGTCCGGACAAAGTTGTTGTATTCGTCCTTATTAAAGCTTCCAACTCCAAGGAAAAAAGGCGGCACATCCAACAGGGATGCGACCGTCCTCTTGTCAATCTCAACTGATTCGTTAATTGCGATATCTTTTAAGGATAACGGCTTTACCTCGGATACTTCCAAGAGTTCTGCTGGTATTACCCAAGGCTCACCCGGTTTCGATTCTTTCAAATATTTCTCTCTTATCTGTTTTCTTCCTGCTTCGTTTGCAAGTTCTTCCGTGGCTGCGTCTACCTTTACAATGATGTTCGGCATATACTGTCCGCTCATAAAAGATTTTTTGGTTGCATTCGCCTGTTTTAAATTCGATGCGATATCCTTTAAAGCAAGCCTGTATCCCGTTCCCTTCCACGGATACTCCGGATTCGGATTGATCGCAAAGTGTAGTGCTTCGCTCGGATCGTATTCTTCACTTCCGTAGATTATCTTGTATCCTGTCGGCGTTTCTTCAAAACTCGTCATGGACGGCTTCAGAGGGATTAGCTCATCGATATATCCATCTCTCATTACAGGAAGGACAACTGCGTTCCCGTCACCCGGCAAGAGCATTGAGTAAACAATGTTGTAAACCCACGCTTTTCTCGTCATCAGCGAATACGGATTAATGTCAATCTTCCGTGATAGCTCATTCTTAATCCGGATGTCTCCATGCGGGCCATTCTCCATCAGGTGAATTGTCATACCGGAAACCAGATCCGCAATTTTCTGACACGCCGCCCGAATTTCCGGGTTCTGCGCCAGCGTTGTGTACCCGGAAGGCAATAAAAAATCAGAGAACGTAGCTCCCTGATACACAAATACTTTATTCTGTGGTTCTGATCTGATACTCTTCTGCTTCTTTTTCTTTGCCATTTTAGCCTCCTATTCTTCGTCTTCTGCAAAAATCAGTCTCCCGTTTTCAGCTCTTCCAAGGCAAGTATATTTTCTGTCAATAAAATCATCCTTATTTTTAGCATGAGATATATCAGTCGTATGTTTGCAATCTCCACTACATTTCTCGCATCTTTTCCCATCGCATAAATAAAGGATTTCGCATTCTGTTTTCATGCCCATTCTTCCCCCTACTCTCTCTTTAACCATTTATTCGCTACATTTCCAAGCGCCATGTCCGCCAACATCTGGCAACACGAAAAGACGCCGGCATCGAATAAGTCAATTCGTCTTACACCGCCGTCTCCGTCTACCTTTTCGTACTGGATCATGTCATCCACTTTCTCAATTGCCCTTACATTCTGTACGCAATATTCAAAGGCATCCGAATGCAGATAGTAAAATTTCTTATTCTTCACTTTCACTTCAATGTGCCGGAATCCCTCAGACTTCACGTAAAAATACTGTGGCTGATCTTGAATCTTAAATCCAGATTTTTTCATTTTTAAGAAAAATTCACGTCCAAACTTCTTGTCGAATCCAACAATTTTGATTTTGAATCCCATCTTTTTCATGGAGATAAACCAGTTTACAATGTCATCGGGAAGCACCGTTGCTGTATTACTCATCGTCAGCCATCCATCCTCTTCCCAACCAAACAGCGGGATACCATCTTCATCCGCTTTTTTAATTGCTGCTGCCCTTGGGAAAAAAGCGTGTGTAATGCAGATATCCACGTCTTTATATGTTCCATAAATTGCTCCGGCTGTTAGATCGTGAAGCTTTGACAAGTCAGCACCTCCGTACCATGTGATTGGGAGCTTCGCCAGCTCTTCCAATGTCCAGCTATATTCATCATCGGATGATCTAAACTCGTTAATGTCAAAGTATGCATTTAAAGCGTTCGTAAAGATATTCAGAGTTTTATTCAAATATTCTGCTCTTAGCTGTGGTTCATTCATTGCCTGCGCTGCATCATCCATCAGCTCATCTACTGTAACAGTAACTCCAATGGACGGCGTACACATCTGTAGTACTTCCGGATCATCCAGTGTCGTGATTTCTCCTTTGCTATTCAGAACATTTCCCTCTTTATCCTGATCTGCTTTGCAAATAAAAATAAAATAGGAGTCATACGCCTTATCTGTAATTGTCCCGTTTAAAACTTCATGTAATGTTTTGATTCTGTTCGCAAGGAATCCGTCCGGAATATCACCCGCCGTAGAAATACCGATCAACAGTTTGTTTCTATATGCTTTCATGGCATTTTTCATCAAGATGTATTTTTTTGCGCCGGCTCTTTTCCAAGAATGCAACTCATCAAGAATCAGACAGTTACAGTTTAAAGAATCCAATTTATCTTCTTGGTTTGCGATTGCATACATTTCTGCTGTTCCATCGCCAAAATCAATGCTAATGGAATGCTCCTGATTATTATCACGGATCCGCAATTTCCTCACATCGCCTTTTAATTCTTCCGCATTATCAACCAGGAATCCAAAACTTTCCATAGTTTGCTTCACCGAGTTCGCCACAATGTATGTCTTCGCACCAGAACCTCTGTCCAGAATACTCTTTGCTTCAGCAAGCGCAGCACTGAAGGATGTTTTTCCCTGTTTTCTTGGTAAAAAAATAAGCGCTTCGTTGAAACGCCTAATATCTGTTCCTTTCCGAAAGAATCCAAACAGGTTCACGCATACAAATTTCTGCCAGTCAGTCAATAACATCGGAGTTCCTTTAAAACTCACTCCGTTCTTATCCTCGCCCTGTACATGGTGGATAGTCCCCTCAATCAAATCGATCACAAAATCAAATTGATCGCTGCGGAAATCCAGATCATCTCTTTCGAGATCTGACAGAAATCTTCTGCACGCAAGAACTCGATCCTCATTTGCAAGCATCCTTTTATTTGCAATATCCTCCGCATAGCGAACAGCCGTATCGAAATGCGGACTGTTAATGTGGGATAAGTCCATTTACTTCCCCTTCTGTTTTTCCAGTAATAATGCAAATGCAGATTTCTCTTTTTTCGGCTGTTCAATCTCCGCATTGTACGTTTTTGCATTTAGCATCAGTCTGTCAGAATATGTCCCGATATCTTTTCGGAGGTTTTCAAGACTCACGAGAATAGGGCTTTTTTTACCCCCACTTTTCTCTGTATCCAGAATCACTTCGTATCCAGATTCTTCGAACTGTTTGCTCAGCACATTGTACTGGTAAATCATATCTGCATAGATCTCAATGACCTGTTTGTACTGCACTTTGTAGGTTCCGAGCTCTTTCATGTATTTAACTGTTCTGTCAATAATTGTTTGCCTTTGCGGTATGTATCTTGCCACCTATTCTCACCTCCCTATCTGCCGGAAAATTTATTTTCAGAATCCCGCGCTATTGGAAAGAGTCCTCTCTCCCGATTCTCCGGCGACATTTTTAATCCTCAAAAGGGAGGGGGGATACCTCAATCTCTTCCATTTTCATTTCCATTCCAACTTTATCTTTGAACCATTCTACCATGCTCTTTGCTGTTTCTTTATTCATCGTGATTATTTTCATTTCTATTTCTTCGGTTTGGAATGCTTTATCTACATCTATGCTGTAGCTTGTAAATATGTCATCATCATGTACGTCTACGCACACTTGCCCTATCTTATCTAACGTATTCATAACTTCATATTCACACTCGCTTGCTTTACCTCTCCACTTCACTGCATACATCTTGATTTTTTCCATGCTTCAAACTCCCTTCTTCTTTTTCTCTGCCAGTACAATCCAGCAGCTGTGACCTTACCTGTCTTCCTGTCGTGCATCCTGTCATGTTGTGCAGTGGACATGCTGATAAGATTCCAGTCCACAAGTGCAAGCTCTGGATACTCTTCCAGGGGATAGATATGGTGTACTGTCGTAGCTTCCGCATACTTGCCGTACCTCTTCGACTCTTGGCACTGATAGCTGTCACGTCTTAGGATGTGTTCTCTTTTCTTTTTCCACTTTCGGCTTTCGTAAAACTTTCCCATGCTTGTTACAACGCATTTTATTTGATGCCATAATTTGCAGAATTCGGAAAATTAAAA
>OBZZ01000637.1_pt1 | contig 15289 bp, 25 predicted proteins | sample 1501451 | NCBI WGS metagenome assembly OBZZ01 (sample SAMEA2580274, study PRJEB22360) | human gut metagenome | biome: human gut; feature: human-associated habitat; material: faeces | place: Denmark | collected 2008/2010
TCGGTCTGCTCACCATCGATCTGCATGCCCTTCGCCACTTCGTTCTCGATGATGTTAGAAAGTCTGGTAGAATGGCACTTGGAGCGATTGGGCAAAACGGCTTCATTCCAACGGTTTCACCGTACTTAGGATGTACTTAAACCGTAAGTAAGAGGTAAATGGATGTCTGAGAATGTCTGAGAATGGTGAGAGACAAGGAGGCAATCATGGTACGCAAAGCAAGAAACGGCATCGTCTACCCATACCGGGTCGAACGCCGGAAGAGACTGTCCGACGGAACCGTAAAAACCTACGCCAGCTACGAGTTCAAGATCGACGGCAAGACATACAGCCGCAAAAAATACGCCGACGCCAACAAGCGGCTGACGGAACTGCTGAAGGAGCGGGCAAGATTCGGCGTCGCCAGCAACAGCTCCGTCACGCTCGGGACATACGCCGAGCAATGGCTCGAACGCCGCGAACGCGACGCGGACCCGAAAACGTTCGCCAACTATCGGACCACCGTCCGCAAGCACCTGCTCCCATACCACCGGCAGAAACTGGCGAACCTGACCAGCGTGGCGTGCGACCGCATCGTCAACGGCCTGCGCATAACCAAGAAGGTCAACGGCAAGGAACAGCGGGTGAAAGCCAGCCTGAGCCTACGCAGGCAGGTGCACACCACGTTGAACCAGATATGCAAGGCGGCCGTGTCGGACCGCATCCTGCCCACCAACCCGATGGTCGGCGTCCCGATACCGAAGGACAAGGACATCAGTCTGGCGGACAGCCGCAAGAACGAAGCCAACGAACGTACCGCATTCACCGTGGACGAGGCCAGGCGCATCCTGAAGGCCGCCAACGATCTGGGCGTGAGGGACGGGGCGAGGGAATGGTTCAGGCTGTGCACCGGCATGCGTCCGGGCGAGATACTCGGCGCATCCGTCCAGGACCTCGAACTGGGCCGGATGAACGGCGTGCCATACGGCGAGTACACCGTCAACTGGAAACTGGAGGAATTGCAGAAAGAGCATGGGTGCGGTGATCCGGACAGGCGTGGCGTCTACCCGTGCGGGTTCAGGCGCGGCGCCTCGTGCCCCCGATGGCGGTGGTGCGTCCCGGACGGCTTCGACATGATCGAACTGGAGGGCAGGTGGTGCCTCACCCCGCCGAAATCGAAGCGCGGCAGGAAGGTGCCGATCATCCCGGTGTTGGCCCAGACGCTTGAGGCGTATCTCGAAGCGACCGGTGACATGCCGAACCCGTATGGGTTGCTGTTCCGGCATGATGACGGGACGCCCATCGGACCGGCGGAAGACCTTGAAAGCTTCCGTCGGCTCCTGGAGAGCGCGGGCGTGCCCAATGCGGAGCGTCGCAGCCGGCATGAGACGCGCCATACGGTCGTGACCATCCTCATGAGCATGGGCGTGGATTACGGGTTGGTGGAGGAGATCGTGGGGCATTCCAGCCGTCTGATGGTGGAGCATTACCGTCATGCCGGTTTGCGGGAGCGGTTGACGGCGATGGAGACGATGGGCGCGGCGCTCGACCTGAAACGGTTGGAGCCCGCGGACAGACAGTCCTGAAACGCGGGAAAGCCGTTGCGGCCCCGCCATGCCTATAATGAAGACACGCGGTCAGGATTTGCGGAAAAGACATGAAGCACGTAGATTTACCAGATTATCCAAATGATGGAGAATCAAACAAGGAGGAGTCATGACGGCGACACTCGCAGCGCCCAAGGCGCACAGAATCGGCAAGCCGATCATGCTGACGGACGCTGAGGTCAAGAAGCGCCGCAATCGACTGGAGAAAAGCTACGGCACCAAGGAAGAGCTCGAACGACGTGGCGAGAGGTATCCGTTGACCGCCGACGAATTTTGGGCGTTGCAGGACCTCGAATGGCTGGAAGGCCGTTGACCACGCCTGATGTGGGCCAGCAGGCCACCGATTTCGCGCAGCGCATCGAGACGTTGTTGCAGAACGTTCTCGGTGGAAACGATGACGGCTACGTGGCCGAACCGGAGGGCATGTCGTTGAGGGCGGGCAGGACGGGCTATCGGATAACGCAGAGGGATGCCCGTGGCGTATCGCTCAACTCCGATGGGGAGAAGGTCGCCGGATTGTCCTTTCGATTCCATTGCTCCTGCCGTAACGAGAACTCGTGGCTTCAGATCGACAAGTCGGTGATAATGGTCACTGCCGAACCCGAGCACGTGCCATTGTTCCATTACGACTACAACAGGGGGAGAACGTCGGAGACGCCCGGTGCGCACGTCAACATATTCGGTTCCAACGATGCCGCGACTCGCATCATGCTCAGCTGCGGCAAGGGGTTGAGAAGCAAGAGCCGCCGAAGGAAGTACATCAACGACGGGGCTTTCCCCACGTTCTCGACGTTGCATTTCCCTGTTGGCGGTGACCGATTCCGTCCGGGGTTGGAGGATGTGCTTCAGATGACCGTCTACGAGTTCCATATAGACGCCACAGACGATTGGGAGAAGCATCTTAACCAGAGTCGCGCGGAGTATCGTGAACGCCAGCTCAAAGCGCTTGTCAGGGAGTATCCCGACCTCGCGTGGGATGCGCTTACCGAGAGCGGTGCCGATCTTGCCGAGCGGCCGAAAAGGCCGCATAGGAGTGATCGGCCCGGAGTTCTTGCCAAATACTAGATTCCACGTGCGGGCTGCATAGCTTTCTGTTATGGGCGCGGCTCACCGGATCATTGGTAGTCCGAGGCATTGGCGCGCCCACCGTTCCACGGCACGGTTCTCCTCGTCGTCGCCCAAGAGGAGCAGGAAGCCGGCGTTCTTGCCCAGCGACGCGGGTTCCAGCTTCTTTATCACGCCACGCCCCTGAAGCCAGACGAAGGCGTCGCTGACCTGCTTCCTCGCGTTGAGTTCGCGCCTGCGCATGATCTTGTCTGCGTCTTCGCTCATGGCCTGCTCAGGAGTGAGTATCACCATTCCATGATCGTCGGAGAATGAGCGCCAGCCGAGCGTGTAGTAGCGGCAGGGCGCGTTGACCTTGCGCAGCTTCGCGGGTGGCTGGTTGCGTTCGCGGTCCCAGTCGTAGGTTTGGTCGCACATGTATGCGAGTACGAGTTGCGCCATGGCGTAGACTCCGAGGTTGTCACCTCGCTGGTATGCGAGGCGTCCTTTGCTGGCGAGCTCGTAGAAGGCGTCGGTGTTCTTGTACCCCATTGGTTTCATCGTCTTTCCCTCCATGCCTCGCTGTATTCTGGTGCATGGAGAATCGTCCTAGGTTTTCCTCGCCCGCGTGGTTCTGACCAGCCGCGTGGGCTTTTTATTTGACGCTTTGAATTATAGTACCCCTCAAGCGTATGGTCAAATTTATACACCGGATATAAATGAAGTAGTAGAAAACTGCCGCTACGGTATTACCAACATTTGAATAAAAAAGTGGCCGTGATAACCGATAATGACGATGATCCAGAGGCGCTTGATAAGCGATACGAAAAGTGGAAAAGTGAGAAATGTGGAGTGTTCTATGAATCCGAGGTACATTCCTGCCCAGAGGTCTTCCGTGATAAGGCAGAAAGCGATGCGGGTAGCGGAAAGTACGTGCGGTGGAACACGCTAGAGCCGGTTTTGGTGAGATCTGCGAGTCTTCAAGTTATTGGCAAATTGCTGAATAAAAATGAAGTTGATGAATATGACTTGGTGAAGTGGATGGAGTCGCACAAAACTGAAGTAGCGTTAGCTATTCTCCAATCGCCTACTCCGATTCAGCAGCCAGAATATATCCGAAAGGCAATTGAGTTCATCGATGAGTGAGAACAATAGCTTGGGACGTATCGTAAATGCAGGAGCAGGCACAGGAAAAACAACTGTGCTTGTCAATGATGCGTTGAATATGGTCGATGCAGGCAAGTACGTATTAATTACCACTTATACGACAGCTAATACCCAAGCTGCTATTGATAAGATAGTAAAAATAAGAGGTTTCGTTCCTTCCGGTTTGACAGTTTGCCCTTGGTATACTTTTCTTCTTCGTGATTTGATTCGTCCGTTCCATAGTGATTGGCTTCCGCAGCGAATTGGTACGGTCAATCTAGTTAATAGAGAGCCTGCTGGACGACGTTATGTAGAGAAGAATAGTCCCAGATTTTATCTCGATAGCAATAATTCTGTTTATTCTGATCGGGCTGCACAACTTGCTTATGATCTTAATGTTGCTACGGGTTTTTCGGCTATCGATAGATTGGAAAGATTGTATGATGCTGTTTATATAGATGAAGCTCAAGATTTGGCCGGGTATGATTTTGATCTCATTAAGTTGCTTTGTGAAAATCATGTTCAGTTAACTGTGGTGGGTGATCCTCGGCAAAAGACTTTCAGCACAACTCGACAACAAAAAAACAAACAGTATAAGACGGTTTTCGAATACATAGAAAAAAATAGATTGAGATTAGATGAAGAGTCTAATTCAATTTCCTATCGATGTGCAATGCCGATTCTTGAACTCGCCAACAGGTTGTATCCTGAGTATCCGGAACTTGTTTCTAGTAGGCAGTCAGTATCGGATGATTTGTCTTGCTGTATTGTTCCTAGGCAGGATATTCCACATTATTGTAAGTGCTTCCATCCTGTGCAACTTATATGGGATAACAGAACAAAGGCCTTAGATGATTTCCCTGTCATGAACATGGGGAATTCTAAAGGCTTGGAATTCGGCAACGTCCTTATATATCTTACAAACGATATGGCTTCTTGGCTGAAAGATAAAAATTCCACGTTGGCCGAGGAAGCTAGAGCGAAGTTGTATGTAGCGATAACTAGGGCAAGAAATAATCTAGGATTTGTTCTTCCGAAGAAAACCTCTGAGAAAGGGATTGCTCTGAAACGTTATGATCCTTGTGTAAACAACATTGATTGATGGTAGGAAAATAGTATTGATCTATCTCTGCGCTGATACTTAAGTCATCTGAGAGATGACCGTATGCGCGAAGTGTTCACACGTGAGGGTAATATTGCCGCAATACGTGTTGAAAGGAGGAATCATGAGGGCTTTGGACGTGGCCAACTACTTTATCGCCAATTACGGTGGCGGGACTGAGATGACGAATCTCAAGCTGAACAAGCTGGTGTATTTTGCGCAGGCGGTATCCTTAAAGCAATACGGGGTTCCTCTGTTTTCCGACGAGATTCAGGCATGGAGCTACGGCCCTGTGGAGCCTGAGGTGTATTACGCGTTCCAGAGGTACGGGAAGGATGTTGTTCGTCATCCTGAAGGCTCCTACGAGACTTCTGTTCAGCTCGTCAAAGTTGCACGGAAGGTGATGGAGACTTACGGCGAACTCACGGCATTCGACCTAGTACGCATCTCTCACCGAGAGGGCAGTGCTTGGAAGAGCGTGTATAAGCCAAACGCAAACAACGTCATCACTCATGACATGATCAAGACGTCATGCGATGGAACGGCCGATAATGTTATGAAAGGCACGCTGGCAGCCGGAATAGCTCATGTTGGCAGAACATGGCCGAACGCGTTGCGGATGCTTGAGAACTCATGAGAGGTCAGTCTGCGTCTGATTGGAGGAGCATTGCTCCTCCAATCGTTTTCGATGATGAAAGCATTGAAGCGCTCGCTGAAACCATATGGGATATTCATAAGAACGTTGTCAGCAGTGCAGGCTTTGATTTGACGGAAGTCATCTCTGAGCAGCAACGGAAGAATCGTATCGGCAAAATCCAGTCGGTGCTAAATCCTGTATTTGCTACGATTTTCGGAGAATCGCCCATAGACCGATACTCAGATATTTTTGATCAGGTGAGTGACTTCGCGGATCATCTTGCGAATCGCCATATTTTTGCCGATGGCAATAAGCGCACCACCGTAATTATGTCCATGGCCATTTTGGCGGTGAAATCGGCGATGATAGACGTCGCGGACAGCCCCTCGCCTAATCAGAACGAAATATACCGATGGATTCAGGATATCGTTACCGGCGATCGCAGTAAAAGCGAGCTGGCTGATTTTTTGCGGCAGCATGCCAAGTACATGCCTTACGAACAACATCCACAGTCAAACGGCGAAATAGGGGAGTGACCGAACATGAATCCGATTGTGTTGGCTAGACATGTGCGCGATGGACTGGCGGATTACGCGCAAACCACATTCCCGATGACCAACAAGCCGTTCAAAGGTTCGATCCAGGCTTTAGCGCAACAGGGTACTGGTCTGGCATTGGATCCGTTCGTATCGGTCAAGCTCCCATTCCGCACGGCCGGGAAACACGCGCCATGGCCTTTTGCGAGTATCCCACACGAATCTTAATCGATTGTTAAATGCGATAGTGACTAATTCTAATGGTCGACAGATGATTGTATCGACGCATTCCAGCTTCGTCGCCAACAAACTTAATCTCAATAATCTTTTACTTCTTAATGGCGGAAGTAATCATAGCTGTGATCAAGCTGTTCGTTTTGATTCCTTAAGGGATGAGACCTATCGCCATTTTGCGGCTCTTCCAGGCTATGATACGTTGCGATTCGTTCTATCAGACAAGGTAATTCTTGTTGAGGGGCCTTCCGATGAGCTTGTTGTGCAGCGTTTCTACAAGGACAGCCACGATGGAAGATTGCCCATTGAGGATGGAACTGACGTTATGTCCGTTGGGCTTTCCTTCAAACGTTTCCTTGAAATAGGTAAAGTATATACATATATACGACTCTACAAGTTTTTACAATAGAGCCGGAACGGAAAATCATGCGATGCGCGACCGTTCCTCCAACAGTTGCCGGTAGTCCTCCAACACCTGTATGGTCACGCCCAGCTCCGCTGCCATCATCCACGCATTGTCCCCGTACACCTCTTCGGTCATGGCGAACTCGACCGGGCTTATCAACGTCGACGCCGTCTCGCGTCGGGCCCTGCGTTCGCATTTCGCGCCGAACCGCGTGCCGCAGCCAAGATCACGGTACTTCGCGTGCACAAGCTCATGGCACAGGGTGCAGAGCCTCTGCCGGTCGTTGAGCCAATCCGCAAGCCATATCGTGTTCAACCGTTCGCAATACAGGCCGCAGGTAGTGCCTGGAATATCGGATTCCAAGACCTTCACACCCATGTGCTCGGCCTGACGTTCCAAAACGTCGATGGTGATTCGTGACATTGTTCCCTTCGTATTGGTAGGCGGCGGCATCCTGAGCGGATACCGCCGCCATATTCATCGCTGTCGTCAGTCTTCCGGTGTTTCGGCTTCGAGTCTCGCGTTCGGGTCGTCGTTCGCGGCCATGTCGAATTCTTCACGGTAGATGATCGGACTGTTCACCCAGTCGGCGTCCGCGTTCTCCTTGAGACGGCGTGCGAGTTCCTGAAGTAGCTCGTCATCCGAAGCGTCATGCAATCTCGCGACGGTTTCTCCCCTGGTCATCTCGTCGGCTCTTATATATCCGAACTCAACCAGAGCTTCTACAGGATTTTCGTCATATGCTCTAGCGATGATGATTACCGACTCGGCGCTGAACTCGCATCCTTTGTTGTATTGACGCCAGAGGGTTGAGACGCTGAGTCCGGTCTTGTTGCTGATTTCATTGATCGCCGCATCATGCGTTAGCTGTGCGAAATATGTTTTCTTATCCATGTATTTCATTATGAAATAAAAAGTCTTTCATGTCAACACGCCGAAGCGGTGTTTCGACTTGAAAAATCTCTTTTCACTGTGGTATATTACTTTTCAGGTTGAAAAACAAAATGCTTCACAATGAAAGGAACAGTGCTGATGGCTGAATACAAAATGCAGTTCCGAGACGGCTTCCTAGACCGAACCAAACAAATGAGCGGCCTCAAAACAGACGAAGCCTTCGCCGGAGCAATAGGAGTCAGCGAAAGCGTCCTAGCCAGAGCCAAAAAAACAAACGAATGCACACCACTCATGCTCATAGGACTCTACAAAGCATTCGGCTTCCAACCCGGAGAAATCGCCCAAATCAAACAAACCGCCTAACCACACCACACACGTCAAGGAATTAAGGAGCAATGCATGGCATCGCAATACAACAGCCCATTCGACATCGGCTCACATGAAAGCATCGACTCGCATCTGGACATCATCGCAAACATGCTGGTCTCATGGGACAACCGATTGTGCGAGCTTGGAAGACGCTGGAAAAGCGCCGCCGCCATAGCGATGGGAACGGCGCTTGTGATTCAGCTGATTCGATCGTTCAGTTCACGCTGATTCTCGTTGAGAATCGCTTGGCTTATCTCCTGTCCGGCGTCTTTCAATATTTCACCTCCTTTCATGCTCGGATTGAACCTCACAAGCATATGCGGAGCAATCAAAAATCCAAGGAGACCCCAAATGAACAACGAAATACAACGATTCTACTTCAAAGGCGCGGCACTGCGTGCGCTGACCGACGAGAACGACGAACCTTGGTTCGTCGCCAAGGACGCATGCGCAGTGCTTGAGCTCAGCAACGTTAGCCAAGCGTTGACACGGCTTGATGGCGACGAGAAAAGTTCCATCACTTTAAATGATGGAACCCCCGGAAACCCGAACAGGGTGATCGTCTCCGAATCCGGCCTCTACGCTCTCGTCCTCGCATCCCGCAAGCCGGAGGCCCACGAGTTCAAACGTTGGGTGACGCATGAGGTGCTTCCCCAGATCCGCAAAACCGGCGGCTACATTCCAACCACGGACGCGGATGATGACATGACCATCCTCGCGAAGGCCGTGATGATCGGCCAGCGCACCATGGAAGCGCAGAAGCAGAAGATCGCCGAACAGTCCGAGCATATCAAGGCGTTGGAGCCGAAAGCCCGGTTCGCGGACGCGGTGGCCGCGTCGGACGGCACGTGCCTCATCGGGGAACTGGCGAAGATGCTGCGCCAGAACGGTTTGGACATCGGCCAGAACCGACTGTTCGAGATCCTGCGACAGGACGGGTATCTCGGCAGGACCGGCTCCAACCGCAACGTGCCAACCCAGAAGGCCATGGACTTGGGACTGTTCCGCATCAAGGAAACCGCCATCACCCACTCGGACGGCCACGTGACCATCAACCGCACCGCGAAGGTCACCGGCAAAGGCCAGACGTACTTCATCAGCCGCTACTGCCCGCACAACGAGCCGGAACCAAAGGACACATTATGACAGACAGGCAAATCATCATAGAAGAAGAAATCCTCAACAAGGAGGAAGCCGCAAGATTCCTCAACCTCGGAATCGACAAGTTCACCGAACTCTACGGGGTATGCGGTGACCGTCAAGGCGGCAAGACAGTCACCTACAAGAAATCAGCGATCCTCGACCGATACGACGAACTCTGCCACCGATAAGACAAACCCCCGCCCGCAAACCATCAAAGGAGCATCCGATGGACAGCAAGACCTACAACAAAGACCTGCGCAAGGCCTGCGTGGAAGCCGTCTTCGACGAATTCGCCGAGCATGGCGACATGATTCGCCCGCAATACGCGGAACAGTGGGATGAAATCTACGCGAGCCGGCTCTTCGGCCACATCACCGGACCGATGAACATCGACGTGCCCGACCTCGTGGACGTCATCATCGACACGATCGTCAAGGAAGCGCATAAATGACCAGCCAACTACTCAACCCGCCGGCACCGCCGACACTCCACGAGACCGGATGCCTGCTGCTAGCATCAAGCGGCTTCTACGTTCGCATCAACGAGGACGGCAGCGCCAGCCTCGTGGACGGCATCCAAGACATCACCCTCGCGGACTTCACGCCAGCGGAAATCGAAGACATCGCCTACCAGCTCAACAACAAGGTGGGAAACACAAGATGAGCTGGATGGACGACGGAGGCTTCGCAATCAAGACATTCAAGACATTCGCCAAAAACAGGGTGACGATGGCTCGAATGAGCTTCCGCACCTCGGACGGCAACTTCGACGTCATCCTGAGCAAGACCGACGTGCAACGCATCAGACGCGAATGCAATCGAATCCTCAAGGAAATGGAGGAAACCAAATGACCAACCACAGCAGCAAACCCGAAGCCACGAAGCCGAACTACACGCTCCGCCGCGTCAAGACCCTGATCGCCGTCATCGCCTGCACCGCATCGGCGACACTGCTGTTCACGTGGCGGACGGCGGACTCGACGGCCGCCACCGTCCTCGCCGGCATCATCTACCTGCTGACCGGCCTATGGCTGACCGTACGGTTCGCGCCACGCGACTAGGACTCCCGCCAGCCGACAGTCCAACGAGACAAACCGATCAGGGGCGTTTCGCGGGCATCCACATGCACCATGTCGGCGCATTGGCTGGGCGACGGTTCGCCCGTCCACGGATTCCAATCCTCTTCTCTCTCTATCAAGAAACGCGGGCACTCCGGTACCTGCAAACCCTTCCAAATCCGCCTGACGGTTTTTCACTCGCCGTCGGCCGCGCCACCGGCAGCCAGCATGCTCAGCATGCTCCAACAGTCAAAGGGGCGTTCGGAATCCAAGGACGGCATCGGTCCGACTCCAATGCCAGCCACTCAGCCCCATCCACTCGTCAGGGTGGGGCCCACAACTTGCAACAAGCAAAGGAAAAACAATGAGCGACAACCTCAACCACATCAACGAATGGCCTGACCGGGAGATCAACGAACTCTTGGCCGAACAGCCCGCAGGATGTCACTTCCATCAAATCGTGTTCAACGATGCGGGTGAAGTGATGAACCTCAAACCAGTCAAGGCATGACACCAATTCTTCCCATGCGCTTAGTGCGATTGGCGTATGGGACTTCGGGTGGAACGGCACGACAGGAACCGTCCACCGGCATCGTACGGGCTTTCAAAACCTCCTTTCCCCATGCGAAGCCGGAAGACTGAGGGCACCGAACACGGTTCCGACCGGCGGGTTCGACTCCCGCACCACCCACGCAAACCATCAACAGATCGGAGAACACCATGGAAAACACCAGTCCGGAACGTCTTGGCAGGAGACTCACACGCTTGGAAACGGCACACCAGCTCAGCGAAACGGCGGGACTCATACTCGCCGCCGCGGACAAGCTCGTCGCATACGTCGCCAGCGTGGACGCCAACGGCGATCAGATAGTCGATGAAGCGGTGAACCTCGCATTGAAACACGCCGGCAAGATCAGACAACACGCGACCGTTATCAGGTACGGGATCGCGAACGCGCTTGATAAAGCCGACGCACGCGAAAACTACGAAGCGCACAAACGGAGATTCATGGAAGACCTCCGCAACAGTTTGGGCGGTGAGTGAACGTGGACGGGCAGACGATCCGACAAACCGTATTGGGCACGTGTTTCAGAGGCTACGACACCGGCCAAGTGGAACGAACTGCTGGAGAAAATCGCGCACGCCGTGGACGTGCTCGACGCGGCGAACCGTGAACTATGGCGGAAAAACAAGGAACTGGAACACCAATTGACAAGACCGGAGCATCCAACCAATGAGTGAACGCGCATCACGCACGAACTGGCGGCAGCCCATCACCGGACACAAGTCCAACAGTGGCGGGCACGAAGGCCGGAAACAAGCCGAAAAGCCCACACTGACCGAACAAGGAATCGACGTTGACGAGTTCCTTCGCGACAACCACGCCCGCATACAGCGGCTACGCGGAACCAGGGCACGCAAACCCTTGGAACACGATCGGAGAAGAGACGAAGTGTTCGACACGTTCAAACGCCTCAGCCAAAGCCGGAAAGGAAACGTGAGCGCAAGCGACGTGGCGCGAACGCTGCGACTGCCGAACAGCACGGTGCTGTACCAGATGAAAAGCCTGCTCATGCTGGGAATGCTGGACAGGCACGGATACACATGGACGTTGGCAACAAGAAAGGATACACGGTGACGGGCATGATGCGCTTTTCGGAATCCGAACTCGACGAACTCCGCAGGCTCCGCGACAACGGCGAACCGTTGGAGCCGGGAGAACTGCGCGCGGTGAACAGGAAGGAGCTGTTCGACCGCCACGGCAAACCCGAGCCCACGGCAAGCGAACCCATGCCGGAACCCGTAGCGGAGCCCATGCCAGACGCCGCCATCGACGCCGCATACCGGAAAGTCTACGAAACATGGATGGAACAGTCCAAGACAGGCCGTCCGACAGAACGCAGCATAGCGAAGGCGTTAGGGAAAAGCGGCTCCACCATCCACCATCACATCGCGAACATGGTACGCGACGGGTACCTCCGTAAAGACGCGATACGCGGCCGGGAATACGTGCCGACCGGCAAGCCATTCGAGCCATCGGCCACGAAAAAAGCGAAACAATCACCGGACACGCTGACCAGAATCCGCGAGGAAACAGTCAGGCTCCGAAACGAGGGCGTCGCATTCGACCCGGCCGAATACGCGCGGATCATCAGCGGACGTGTCGGCAAATCCGAGAAAACGGTACGCAACAATTTCGCCACGCTCCGCAAGGAGGGCGTACTGCCACCGGCCGAGAACCCGTTCTCCGGCCAACGGAAACCAAAACCAGAACCAAAACCAGAACCAGCCGCCAACAAGGAGGAACCAATGAGCCAGACAACCACCGCCACCACGGGGACAGCACCGGAAACCCAGCCGGGGAACCCACGCGCCACCATCGCGAACGCGCTGGTCGACATCTACGACTCCATCTCGGCATTGCAGCGTGCCGCATACCAAGCCAACGACAAGGTGGCCTACATGTTCGCCGCCAAGCTGCTGAACAGCGAAATCATGGACCTCAAGGCCAACTACAGCAAGGACACAAAATGAAGATCAATTTCGATAGCGAGAGTGGCGTTTTCACCATCAAGCCAGAGTCCATGTCGGAAACCATCAGGCTCAGGACGTCCGCGTTGGATATCGCCCATCTGCTGGTCAATTATTTCGACGCCGACATCATCAAAGCAGACATAAACAAGCCAAGCAATCAGCCGGGAGTCTGAAAATGAAACGTATTCCACTCAAGGACACGGAACGCTACACGGTCGAACGTTTCCGGCAGTGCAAGAAAACGGAACGTCATCTCGCGTGGCTGAAAAGCAGGAAGGCCGGCGTGGGCGGTTCCGACATGAGCACGATCCTCGGCCTTAACGCTTTCAAGACACCGTATGAGCTGTGGCTTGAGAAGACCGGCCGCGTGGAACCGGAGGACATCTCCGACAAGTGGGCGATCGTCAAGGGCAATGCCTTGGAGAACGAGCTCAGGAAGCGTTTCCGCGCCAATCATCCGGAAATGCTCGTCACGGACGGCACCGACAAGCAGTTCATCGCCCGCGAGAGGCCATACCTGCGCGCATCCCTTGACGGCATCCTGCAAGGGGAGGACGGCAGTTTCGGAATCCTCGAAATCAAGACGGCCGGCAACCGTCGAGCGGGAGACTGGCATGACGAGGACGGCAACCTCCGAATCCCGCCATACTACCTGGCTCAGGTCGAGTTCTACATGCTCGTCACGGGATGGACATGGGGATTCGTGTACGCGGCCATTGGAGACGACGAGCCGGTGGAGATTCCGTTCAAGGCCGATGTGGAGGACATGGCCGCGATAGGCAAGGCCGCAGCCGACTTCTGGCATTTCGTCACTTCTGGCACGCCACCGCAGCTCACCACAGGCGGGGACGTGCAGAAGGCGTTCCCGGAACCCACGCCGGACATCGTGGACGAAAGCGCCGACGATGACCTGTACGACCTGCTCGCAAGATACGAGAGCGCCACCGGAATGCTTCATGACATGAAGGCCGCTCAGAAGGAATTGCAGGAGCAGATCATCCTGCGCATCGGCTCGCATACGGGCGTGCGCTGCGGCAACCTCCAAGCCACATACAAGCCGACGACCCGCAAGGAATACGTCGTCAAAGCCGCCACATACCGCAGATTCGCTTTCAAATCCATCGAAGAAAAGGAGCAATAATCATGGGACAGATCGCACAGCAGGCACAGGGACAGCAGTTGCAGCCGCTCAACCCGAAGGGCAAGCTCAAGCAGCTTGTGGAGCATTCATGGCCGCAGATCGCACGGGTCATCGGCGGCAACCTCGACAGCGAGGCATTGTTGCAGATGTGCATCAGCAGCATCAACCGCACGCCGGCCTTGGCGGAATGCACGCCGGTCAGCGTCCTCTCCTGCTTCATGCAGTGCGCCGCCCTGGGCTTGCGCCCGTCCGACGTTGACGGCCTGGGACAGGCGTACATCCTCCCCTACGGCAACAAGAACTACGCGGCCGGGGAGAAGCGGGCCACGTTCGTCATCGGCTACAAGGGAATGCTGAAGCTGCTGGAGAACAGCGGAATCTACGCGCAGCCGCGAGCCGTCTACGAGGATGACAACATCAAGCTCAAGCTTGACGAGAACGGCGTGCCGACCATCGAATGCCCCGACGAGGTGAACGTTGACGCCGACCATAGCGAGGACAAGCTGAAATTCGTGTACCTGAGCGTCCAACTGCCGAACGGCGGACGCTACGCCGACTACATGTCGAAACGCGATCTGCTCGAATACCGCGACAAGTACGCGCCACGCAACCGCAGGCAGCAGATCACCGGACCGTGGGTGAAGAACTTCGTGGAGATGGCGAAGAAGACCATCATACGCCGCAGTTTCAAGTACATGCCGGTCAGCATCGAGGCGAAGAAGGCCGCGAGCGTTGACGAGACCACGCCGGACTACAGCGACGTGTTCCAGCCGGTAATCGCCTCCGATGCGGTGGACGATGTGACGGCCGAGGTCATGGAAGCGGACGGCGAAGTCGAGAATGCGGGCGATGTGAAGGAGGCCGCGAGCGTTGACGAGACCACGCCGGACTACAGCGACGTGTTCCAGCCGGTAATCGCCTCCGATGCGGTGGACGATGTGACGGCCGAGGTCATGGAAGCGGACGGCGAAGTCGAGAATGCGGGCGATGTGAAGGAGGCCGAGTGATGGCCGGAGAGACCGTTATCACGATCATTGGGAATCTGACCGCCGACCCGGAATTGCGCACGACCAGCAATGGTGGTGCGGTGGCGAATTTCAGCATCGCGGCCACTCCGCGCGTCTATGACAGGCAGTCCGACCAGTGGGTTGACGGGGATGCGCTGTTCCTGCGCTGCACCGCGTGGCGTGACTTGGCCGCGCATTGCGCCAACAGTCTCGCGAAGGGCATGCGCGTGATCGCACAAGGCCGTTTGCAGCAGCGCTCCTATCAGGCGCAGGACGGTTCCAACCGCACGGTCATCGAGCTTCAGGTCGATGAGATCGGCCCGTCACTGCGTTATGCGACGGCTCAGGTGCGGAAGATGCAGTCAGGCGGATACCAGGGCGGCAACGCCAACGGCGGCGGCTATCAGCAGCCGCAGCAGCCGCCGGCGGGCAGGGCGGGGGGTGCGACTGCG
>OBZZ01000643.1_pt1 | contig 15015 bp, 13 predicted proteins | sample 1501451 | NCBI WGS metagenome assembly OBZZ01 (sample SAMEA2580274, study PRJEB22360) | human gut metagenome | biome: human gut; feature: human-associated habitat; material: faeces | place: Denmark | collected 2008/2010
TGCCGCAGCCATTCTTCCTTGAAAAGACCGCAACAAAAAACCCGCCATTAGGAGCCGTCGTTGGCAATCCGACGCTGTCTTCCAATCCTTGTGTCGAAAGAAAGCCTAGCGATTCGACATCCAGTAAATCGCGCATTTCCGGCACGCTATGATTAGCCGCAAATAATTCACTGGTTGTCTGAAAATCAATCCCATAAAAGCAAGGGAAGCGCAGCGGCGGGCTGGCAATTCGCAAATGCACTTCAGCGGCGCCGGCTTCTTTCAACAATTTAACGATTTGCTTAGAAGTCGTGCCGCGAACAATCGAGTCATCAACTAACACAATGCGTTTTCCGGCAACAACCGGTTTGATCACGCTGAGTTTCATTTTGACGCTTTTTTCGCGTAACGCCTGCGTGGGTTGGATAAATGTCCGAGCAACGTACTGACTCTTCACCAAGCCCATTTCATAAGGGATTCCGCTGGCTTTGGCATAACCAATCGCTGCTGACAGGGATGAGTTGGGCACCCCAACGACAATATCCGCATCTGCCGGCTGTTCCTTTGCCAATCGCTCACCCATCCGCACCCGCGCTTGGTGAACGTTAATGCCATGGATATCAGAATCCGGCCGGGCAAAATAGATATACTCCATCGAGCAAACCGCTAACGATGTGTTGGTGGTGAAGTGATCCAAATGCAAGCCATCATCATCGATCGTAATCAGCTCACCGGGTTGGACGTCACGGACAAAATCAGCCCCTACTGCATCCAACGCCGCGGTTTCGCTGCAAACAATGTAGCCGCCATCTGGCATGACCCCAACCACCATTGGCCGGAAACCATGCGGATCAACCGCTGCGTATAAGCCATGCTCGGTTAACAAGACAAAGGCGAACCCGCCGTGAACCTCATTCAGTGCCTTTTTAAGTTGAACCAGCCATGGTTGGCCAACCTGACGCCGAATCAAATGCATCAAAACCTCAGTGTCCGAGGTGGATTGGAAAATGGCCCCTTGACTTTCTAACTCACGCCGCAAACTGATGGCGTTGGTTAAATTGCCGTTATGCGCCAATGCAATGGCTTCATCGGAAAACCGAAAAAGCAATGGCTGTATATTTTCCAAGACCCGGCCGCCTGCTGTCGAGTAGCGCACGTGACCCAAAGCTGCCCGCCCCATCAACGGTGTCAATTGATCGGTATTGGTGAACACTTCACTGAGCAAGCCCAGACCATAATGGCGCCGCATACCATCTTTAGTTAAGCCGACAATTCCGGCCCCTTCTTGCCCGCGATGTTGCAGCGTATGCAAGCCCAGATGGGTAATGCTCGCAGCATTGGGATTGCCCCAAATACCAAAAACACCGCATTCTTCATTTAAGCCTTTTGGTTCAGATAGCATGGGAGTGCCTCCTCAAATGCAGTTTGCAATTCTTCAAGCGGGACCGAAAATTGATTACTAACCGTGGTGACGTCAAATTGCGGGGCTGCTTGTACCCGCCCGATTAACTCAGCCGGTCCATTTAGCGCCTCAAACGCTGCTTGATCTTCAGGAGCAACGGTGACTAAGAACCGCCCTTGAGTCTCGGAAAAGCCCCAACTCGTCGGCAAATCGACCTTAACTTGAGCGCCCAGCTGGTTCGTAAAGCCCATTTCAGCCAACGCCACTAACAAGCCGCCATCGCTTAAATCGTGGGCTGCTGTCACAAGGTGTTGCCGAATCGCCGTTAATACAAATTGCTGATTGGCCTTTTCCGCATCGAGATCAAAGTCGAATAACCGCCCGGCAACTTCACCGGTTTGCAATTTCTGTAATTCGCTGCCATTGAAATCGCCGTGGGTTTCGCCGACAAGATAAAGCAAGTCATCGGCCTGTTTGAAATTCGCCGTGGTAATGGTGCTGAGATCTTCAATCAGCCCCACCATCCCAATCATCGGCGTTGGATAGATTGCTTTGCCATTAGTCTCGTTATAAAGCGAAACATTTCCGGAAATCACCGGCGCGTTAAACGCCTTAGTTGCAGCAATGATGCCTTTAGCCGCTTCGGCAAGTTCATAAAACGCTTCCGGCTTGGTCGGATCCCCAAAATTCAGGCAATCGGTAATCCCTAAAGGTTCGGCACCGCTGGCCGCCAGATTGCGCGCCGCTTCGGCAACACTCATGGCCGCACCGATTTTTGGATCCAAATACAGATAACGGCCCTTGCTATCGGTGGTCATGGCAAGAGCACGATGGGTCCCGCGAATGCGAATCACCGCGGCATCGCTACCAGGCAAGACAACCGTATTCGTTTGGACTTGTGCATCATAACGCCGATACAATGAGGACTTATCCGCAATCGTCGGCGTGCCCATCATGGCTTTCCAAGTCGCCACCGGATCGGTCACGATCGGGTCAAAATCAGGTGCTGGTTCAGCTAAGCGCGCTGGCATTTTGCCGACTTGCTCATAAATCGGTGCATCATCAGTCAATGAACTGACTGGAACATCGCAAACCAATTTGCCGTGATGATAAAGCCGATACTGATGGCCTTCGATAACATGTCCCACAACTGCAGCGTCCAAATCATACGCCGCAAAAACATCAAGGACTTCTTGTTCAAAACCAGCCCGCACACACAACAACATCCGTTCCTGCGACTCTGACAACATGATTTCAAAGGGCGTCATATTGGCTTCACGCTGCGGAATTAAGTCCAGATCCATTTCCATACCGCTATTCGCCTTGCCAGCCATTTCGACGCTGGAAGACACTAAACCAGCCGCACCCATATCCTGAATACCGACAAGCGCTTGTTGATGTTCTTGCGTAATTTCTAAGCAAGCGTCCATTAACAGCTTCTCCATGAATGGATCACCAACTTGAACCGCCGAACGATCAGCCGCCTCTTCGTCGGAAAAATCACCGGATGCGAAACTGGCACCATTGATACCATCACGCCCGGTTTTAGCACCGACGTAAATCAGCGCATTGCCGACGCCAGCTGCCTTGCCTTTTTGGATCTGATCCTTATCCATAATACCGACACACATCGCATTGACCAGTGGATTGCGGGCATAGGTGTGATCAAAATTAGTTTCTCCGCCGACCGTGGGAATGCCGATTGCGTTACCATAGCCACCGATACCGGCAACGATGCGATCAACTAAATGCTGCGTGTGCGGAAGGTTGAGATCACCAAATGCCAATGAATCCAGCATGGCAACCGGCTTAGCCCCAATCGAGAAAATGTCCCGGATAATGCCGCCAACCCCCGTCGCTGCGCCTTCATAAGGTTCAACCGCAGATGGATGGTTATGACTTTCGGCTTTGAATACCACCGCCTTGCCTTCGCCGATATCAATCACACCGGCACCTTCGCCTGGTCCCATCAAAACACGGTCATTTTTGGTCCAGAACTGACGCAAAATCGGCTTACTGTATTTATAGGCACAGTGTTCACTCCACATGCCGCTTGCTAATCCGATTTCGGTATCATTTGGCTGATGACCGATCAATTCAGCAAACCGGTGATACTCATCTTCCGTCAACCCCAAGGCCAAATACGGTTTCTTTTCAGCGATGGCTTCTGGACTCATCTCAACGTGCGTCACGGACATGGACTCCTTTCGTTTGTTGCATCAATGACTTGAAAACACCTAAGCCATCCGTGCCACCGAGTAATGCTTCAACGGCGCGTTCCGGATGCGGCATCATACCTAAAACGTTACCGGCCTCATTCGTCACCCCAGCAATATCATGAAGACTGCCGTTGGGATTGTCCGCATACCGGAAAACTACCTGACCATTGGCTTCCAAAGCTGTCAACGTCTTGGGATCGGCATAATAATTGCCTTCACCATGCGCAATCGGCAATGTCAGTTGTTCACCCACCTGATACTGATTGGAAAATGCGGTATCCGCGCGATCAACAAGCAACGTCACCGGTTCGCAAATGAAATTCAAATCCCGATTCCATTGCAAAGCTCCTGGCAGCAAACCCGCTTCGGTCAGAATCTGAAAGCCATTACAAATGCCCAGCACATAGCCGCCTGCTTCGGCAAAAGCTTTCAACGCCGTCATCACTGGCGAAAACCGGGCAATCGCACCGCTGCGTAGATAGTCACCATAAGAAAAACCACCTGGCACCATCACCACGTCATAACGACTTAAATCGGTTTGGTCCGGCTTAATCAGCTCGCACTCAGCACCGGCAATGGTTTGAACGGCCCACTGTAAATCCAAGTCACAATTAGATCCGGGAAAAGAAATAACGGCCGCTTTCATGCCTCGTCCTCCGTGATAGGTTCTAATTCAAAGCGATAAGTTTCCATGTTCACATTGGCAAGCAACTGATCGCAAATCGTGTCCACTTGCTTTTCTACTGCTTCTTTGGTGCCAGTTAGCTTTAATTCAAAGTATTTACCGTATAACACGTCGTCTACATTGTGATAATCCATGCGGGTCAAAGCTGTCTTGATAACTTCTGCCTTGGGGTCTAATACAGAGGGTTTGTACGTCACATAAACTTTAGCTTTAAACATGAGCCGCTCCTTTTTCTTGTAACCTAGCAAGCACTTCTTCATAAACAGGGGTTAAGGGACCGCGCGCTTGGCGGAAAACATCTTTATCAAGCGAATCACCAGTCTTTTGATCCACCAGACGGAAGTTATCCGGCGACAATTCATCGGCTAAGACCAAAGTGCCATCCGTTAACGTGCCATATTCAAGTTTAAAATCAACCAACGTGATCCCGACTTCATCAAAACGCTTGGTCAGATAAGCATTCACGCGATCAGTCAAAGCTCGAACTTGTTTGAGCTGTTCCGGGGTCGCTTCGTGCAAAGCAAAAATCTGGGCTTCGTTCATGAACGGATCGCCTAATTCATCCGACTTGTAATAATATTCATGAATTGGCGGATCAAGCTTCATCATCGGCTTGACATTGAACTTAGTCACAAAATGTCCGGACGCGTAATTGCGCACCACAACTTCTAACGGCAGCATGGTCGCCTTTTTAACAATCATGGTGGTGGCATCGGGAGAATCAATATAATGCGTAGGAATTCCGGCTGCCGTCAATTCTTTAAACAACAAGGTCGAGATAGCGCGATTCAATTCACCTTTGTGGGCAATCTGCGCCTTTTTCTCGCCGTTTAATGCTGTGGCCTGATTCGTATACGTCATCCATAAAACATCCGGATCATCTGTTGCAAAAACCTGCTTGGCCTTGCCGGTATATAGTAATGTGGTCTTTTTCACCATGCTGCCTCCATTTGTTTAAGTATGTCCATAACATCGCGCTCATCGGTCACCGTGATGTGGCCCATTTTACGGCCAGGACGGATCTCGGCTTTTCCATAATCGTGCATGTGCCATTCTGGATGTTGCGGCCATTTTGCCTTGGCTTGGGTGAGATCATCGCCAAGCAGGTTTCGCATCACCGCTGGCTGCTTTAAGGTAATCGGCGGAATCGGTAGTCCGCAGATACTTAAAATGTGAGCGTCAAACTGGGAAAAGTTGCAAGCTTCAATCGAATAGTGGCCGGAGTTATGTGGGCGTGGTGCCAATTCATTTGCAACGACATTGTCACCTTCGAGAAAGAGTTCGACCCCAAGAACTCCGCGTAAATCGAGTCCAAGTGCGATTTTAGTCGCCAGATCATCAATTTTTTCAGCCAAAACCGGTGAGATATGAGGTGCCGGTGCCAGTGTAAGATGCAAGATGTGGTTCTTGTGGCGATTTTCAACAATCGGGAATACCCGTACTTGATCGCGGCCATCGCGGGTGATCATCACTGAAGCTTCCCGGTCAAACTGTTGGCGTTTTTCCAAAATGCAGGGACCGTGAGCTAACAATTGCTCGGCTGCGGGTACATCAGCCATGGTGTTGATGTCTTGCTGGCCATGACCGTCATAACCGCCAGTCGTGGTTTTTAAAATGCTCGGCAAGCCGATTTTCTCAATGGCCGCTGTCAACGCCTCAGGCCGATCGACTGCCGCAAAGGGAGTGACCGGTACGCCATGCGTTTGCAGGAATGTTTTTTCCTTGATGCGATCGCGGGTTGTTGCAAGAATAGCTGTTCCTTGAGGGATTCGGGTTAAATCACGTACTGCTTCCAAAGCTGCTAAATCAACATTTTCAAACTCATAGGTTAAAACATCCGATTCTTTAGCCAACTTTGTCAGTGCTGCTTGATCGTTGTATGGTGCCGTGATTTGAAAGTCTGCTACCTGACCGGCTGGTGAATTCGGCGTCGGTTCCAAAATGCCAACTCGATAGCCCATTGTCTTGGCACTTTGGGTTAACATACGTCCAAGCTGACCGCCACCGATAATCCCAATCGTGGCAGGTGAGGTAACCACATCAATCATTAAGTGTGGCCTCACTTTCTTCAGCCCGTTGCGTTTGTGCCTGACGGAAGGCCGCCAGCCGCTGACTTAATTCCGGACTTTGCAAAGCTAGGATTGATGCCGCGTACAAAGCAGCGTTCACAGCGCCGGCATCACCTATTGCCATCGTTCCAACTGGCACACCTCCTGGCATTTGCACAATCGACAGCAAGCTGTCAACGCCATTTAATGTTCGTGTTTTGATTGGAACACCAATGACCGGTAGCAGCGTGTTAGCCGCTAACATTCCCGGTAAATGGGCAGCACCACCTGCACCCGCAATAATCACGCCAAAACCTTGATCAGCAGCATGTTTGCCAAATGCCGCCAGCTGGTCCGGCATCCGATGAGCTGATATCACGTGCTTTTCATAAGGAATATCAAGCGCCTCTAACTGTGTGGCAACTTGTCGCATGGTCGGCCAATCTGAACTTGATCCCATGACCACGGCTACTTTTTGCATCTCGTCCCCTGCTTTCTTTAAGATGTTTTGAGAATAGCACGTTAAGCAGCAACATTCAACACTAAAATAGAACTATAACGCAGATTATTCGTTTTAATGTTCGTGTTTAGCTTAAATCCTGTCGAGACCGCCAGCTTTTTGAAGCAAAAAAAATAGCCTTAGAGACAATTTCATCTCTAAAGCTAACTTATTTTCCGAGTATGCTTATCCCCCACAACACCTTAGCAAACTAATTACTTAAGCTGCTTTGGTGGAAAGCGATTTGCCATCTTTTGCTATAAACAGTTGTGGCGCCACCGTGAGTAAAATACCAACAACCACGATTGCCAAAACGGTACTGAACAAGGCCGAGCCACCGTTGACGATCAGTGAATAAATCCACACATTCATGCCTTTTGGTGCGTAACTGCCCCAAAAAACAACTCCGGCGATGAAATGAATGAAGTACTTAGCAAAAGTTCCGACAATAATGCCAGCAAAAGCATAGCCGCTAGCTTTTACTTTCTCACCGCCGCGGACAGACTTCTGAAATGATGCAAAAGTCAAGCCCATCAAGCCAACCAGCGTAAAGGCAATTGGATATTCCAAAAAGCCTTGAACCGGATTCAAAACACTGCCACCACTAAGGCCGCGGAGGATCAAATCAAGAATCCCCCATACAAACCCGGCCCACGCTGCAGGAATTGCCCCGCGCCGCATCGCCAAAACCGCGATCGGAATCAACCCATAGTTCAATTCAATCGCCGAAACACCGGTTGTATGCGGAATATAAGTCAACGCCATTGCAAACGCCGCAATAATCGCTGTTTCCAAAATCACAACCAGACGCTTATGTTGTTGCATAAAAAAAGCCTCCTAGTGAATCCCCACTCACAAAGAAGGTCGTTTCCGACATTCACAAATCCCTACGCTCGCACTAACGAACAGGTTCGAAGGGTCCGGGTCTCCCCGCTCTCAGCCAATGGCTCCCCTTTGTGAAGGTTCATCTAATTAATTGATACATTTTCATCGTACCAGACTTTATAAAAAGCGCAAACATTTTGTCCAGAACAGAGCGTGAGCCGGCGCGTTCAGAAGTCGGAGTGTAAGTGGCCTCAGACGTGATGGCCGGGCTTTGGCCATTGCGGCTGAGGTCCTTACACGCAGGCTTCTGCGCCGGCGAACGCGTTTATGAGCGTGAACAGGAGCGCTTAGAAACCGGAGCATAAGCGGCCTTGAGCGTGATGACCGGGTTTTGGTCATTGCGCTCAAGGTCCTTATGTGCAGGTTTCTGGGCTGGCGAACGCGTTTATGAGCGTGAACAGGAGCACTTAGAAACCAGATCATAAACAGCCTTGAGCGTGATAGCCTCCTCTTAACCATTGCACCGTGATCCATACACCCAGCTTTCTGCGCCATGAAGCATGTTATGGTAAACGCATTTTCCATAGCCACAAAGCAACCAGTCTCACCGTCAAAACACAACGCACACCCCCACCAAAATTTTCGACTCAACTTCACAGCTACCGACTCAGACGAATTTTTTCATCCCGATGAAGTGTCTCCAAAGATTTTCCTGCTGTCTCCGGCACAAACAAAATGACAAACAGCAAAGAAACGAGATTGGTGCCAATGAAACAAACAAAAGTCCAAAACATACCAATGCCTGCCAAACCGATCGGGAAAAGAACGCCGACCGCAAAATTAGCGAGCCACAGGAAAAATGTCGCCGTTCCCATTCCCAAACCGCGTAATTGCTCGGGAAAAATTTCGGATAGAAGCAACCACGTCATCGGGCTAATAGCGCCTTGGAAGAACGCTAGAAAAATCATCATCATGGTGATGGTTGCAAATGCGCGCCATGAAGAGCCTGCAGGTAAGCGGCTCGCGAAGGTCACGCCAGTAATTGCAATACTAGTCCCGATTAAGCCGATGATCAGCAATGGACGCCGCGGAACATGCTTTAGCAACTGTAAGGTGACAAGGGTTGCTGCAACTGCAGTTACCCCATTGGCAATATTGGTGATTAAGGCACTATTACGACCAAATCCGGTCATTTGCAAAATCGAGGTACCGTAATACATCATGACATTGATCCCGGCAATCTGCTGAATCACGCCCAATCCGATTCCGATTAGCACTAGCCGCCGAATCCACTTAACCTTAAGCGCCGTGATCCGGACTTTCTTGTGTTTCGCGCTGGCCGCAATGGTTTGCTCCAAATGATCAAGTTCTCGCGGAACCTCTTGCGGCGCACGAAGAACTGACAAGCTCGCCTTGGCGGCTGCCTTTCGTCCTTTCATAACTAACCACCGTGGCGACTCCGGAACAAAATAAATGCCGATTCCCAAGACAATAGCAGGAATAACCGCCAACACAAGCATCCAGCGCCAAATCCCAGGCATATCACCAAAGTTTGTCCCTAACACGGCATTAAGGATGAACGCAAGCAACTGACCGGTGACGACCATCAATTCATTTTGGGTCACCAGCCGCCCGCGATGGCTTGTTGGCGCAATTTCGGCTAAGAAACTTGGCACTAACACAGAAACGCCGCCAACCGCTAATCCTAGAATCAATCTTGCCCCAATCAGCCAAATAGCACTTGGCGCCATTGACGAAGCAAGCGTTGCCAGAAAAAATAATCCGGCTAATCCAGCAATCAACCGTTTGCGTCCATAACGATCACTAATACGCCCCACTAAAACAGCACCAAATGCTGCCCCCAGTGTCAAACTGCTGGTCACCCAGCCTTGCTGTCCCGGAGCCAAGTGAAGTTCACTGGAAATAAATGGCAAGGCACCATTGATGACGCCGGTGTCATAGCCAAAAAGAAGGCCACCCATTGTTGAAATCAGGGCAACTAACCTTAAACGAACACGTGCGCTCATCAACGAATGGTGTCGTTGACGCAAGCCTGTCTTTGTTTGATTCTGCAAATACATGCAATCCCCCCTCATCGACTAGGTGAACCGCCATACTTACTAGCAAAGATCCGCATCGCAGCTCGACCATTTAGTTTACATAATAACCATAGCACTTTTCTGAAAAATCTGCAGAGCGTGAGCCGGCGCGCTTAGAAGTCGGAGTGTAAGTGGCCTCAGACGTGATGGCCGCACTTTGGCCATTGCGGCTGAGGTCCTTACACGCAGACTTCTGCGCCGGGGAGCGCGTTATGAAAGTACAACTCAACTCACCCTTGAATCCCTCCCTACACGCTAAGACTCCTTTTTAACATTCTCATCTTCGCTATTTGCCAACTTGTTCAGGTCATCAAATGTTGGCAATCCCAGCAGATGCGACCAAGCACGCAGTTTATCCAGTAAACTGGCTTTATCGGACTTATCTGTGGCCAAATCATCCGCATCCCCAGCCGAGATAATCCCCTGAAACTCGCGAGCATATTGCGCCAAAACCATCCCTAACTGTTGGACATACCCCCAGTTAGCTACAAGCTGCCGCGGCGACATTTTCGATAAAACGAACAGGCTTAAGGCAGCATACCGGCGAACTGCCAGTGAAGTTAACTCCGGCTTTTCCCGAGCCAACGTTAAGAAAACGGCACCCAATTGATGAATGGCTTCCAAATCACGCTTCTGAAACTTGGCGTGGACGCTACTGGTCGCATTGAAGCGATAGTAGTAAAGTGGTTCATCAATAAAGTTGATCTGGTCTATTCGTGGCAACAGCTGCCCAATGAAGTAGGCGTCCTCAAGCAGATTGAAGTTCGCCACTGGTACCGGCTGGCTAAATAACTCAGCGCGAAACATTTTATTCCACAAATATCCGCGCAGGTCGCGATCCTCAAGCCAATAACGGTACTTGTCATCACCGGCAATCTTAAATGCCTTCTCGTGAAAAGAACGGGCTTTCAGCTTGGTGCCGCCGATATAGTTATAGTAATTGACCACAGACATATCGACGCGTGGAGCCCGCATCCCTTCTGCCATGGTTGCTAGCCACTGGGGATGAACCAGATCATCACTATCCATAAAGGTAATCAGTGATCCCTTGGCGTGTTGAATGCCAATTTGTCGAGCCCGTGCCTGTCCGCCGTTTTCCACGTGAATAACACGTATCCGTGGATTCTGACGTGCATAAGTCGCCAAAATAACCTTGCTAGTGTCCATTGACCCGTCATCCACACAAAGCACCTCAAAATTGGGATAGTCCTGAGCGAGCAAACTATCCAGTGCCTGAGTCAAATACTTTTCGGCATTATAAACCGGCATGATGACCGAAACCACTGCTTCATGACCTGCCATATCGTCCCTCTTTTCCTTCGTGTTTTAGTATAACGTAATTGCTCCATTGTTAAACGAAACCGGTTAACATTTTAAAAAAACAATAAAATAAAAGCAGGAAACAATGACTGCTTGCTTCCTGCTTGACGATTTGATGCTTCTGGCACCTCATAACACATAAAAATAGTAATGGTGGTCCCCGTTATTCCGGAAGCGTCTTCAGATCGTCTTCGGTTAACTGATATTTAGCATCAATCGGATCACCTTGCGAGGTCAGAATCTTAGGACCATTGTCGGTAATCACTAGAGTATGCTCATACTGTGCGCACTTACTTCCATCGGCGGTTACATAGTATTCCCATGTATCGCCGGGAACTTGTTTACCCTTAATCTTCCAAGTACCTTCCGTAATCATCGGCTCAATGGTGATCGTCATGCCGGCTTTTAAGCGTAAACCGTGACCGGGAACGCCATAATGCGGAACATTTGGGCTTTCATGCATCGTTGGTTGAATGCCATGCCCAACCAATTCACGCACGTCGCCATAGCCGTTATCATCTTCGGTATAAGTCTGAATCGCGGCACCAATATCACCAATACGATTGCCAACAACTGCTTCATCAATACCCAAGTCAAGCGACTTCTTGGTTACATCCATCAGCTTCTGATCAGCTTCAGAGACCTTCCCGACACCATATGTCCAGCAAGAGTCACTAAAATAACCATTCCAACTGATAACGGTGTCCACACTGACGACATCACCGTCTTTTAACTTCAAGCCCTTACGCGGTACCGCATGCGCAACCTCATCATTGATACTGACACAAGTAACATACTTATAACCTTCAAAACCGACCTGCTCAGCCTTGGCACCATGGGATTCAAAAAATTCCTTAGCAAACTTTTCAATTTCCCAACTCGAGATACCCGGCTTAATAATATCGCGCAAGCCAACATGCATCGCCGCCAGAATCGCTCCCGACTTAGCCATACCTTTTATTTCACGTGCTGATTTGATGGTGATCAAACTTCCAGCCTCCAATACGAATTTAACTCGCAATTAGTGTAGCATTAATTAGAAGAGAGCGCGACCCGGCGCATTTTCTAAACAACCAAATGCTGTTAGTATGCGAGTTGATCCCATCGGCAAATCAGTTAATGCCATTGACTATTTACCAGTTTCTAAGATATACTTTATCTGTCGAGGGAAAGGCCATCAGGATGCTCCCCGATGACCTCAACGTGATATCAGATGACGTTTTGGGTAAAGCTAGCCGTTTCGGTTAGCTTTTTTGAATGGATGCAAACCCGTCAATATCTTGACGCCTCACCAGCCCCTAAGGTATACTTTAGAAGTCGAAAAGAGGCCATCAGGATGTAGCCCCGATGACCTCAACGTGATATCAGATGACGTTTTTGGGTAAAGCTAGCCGTTTCGGTTAGCTTTTTTGATTATCGCGTATGCCTTAGCACCGCTAGTAAGCAATATGCTTATAGCGACGATAATCGTTGCCACGTCCAACGCGGCGATCCCCTTTCGTCTCCTGATTTTGGCATGGCTGTCACCTCCGTTTTATCAAAATGTCGAGAGGTGTGTGCCATCCAAATCACTGGGCTCAAAGAAAAAGATGATGAATCCCTTTTCAAAGCCGTAATGACAGTCTACAGATAATGAGAATTGACGTCAACAAAATACTTCCACGTAAATCAGGAGACGAAGGGGGGGACGGTCCAAAGCCTACCCCACCACACATAGCCAACTTCAGTGAATCTCCCCAAGCGGCTTTCCCGTATGCTATAATCAGGCGAATGAACAAGAATGACAGCCTCGCCGACTTGTAAGCTCCCGAGTGCTGTGTTTTAGGAGGAATACAAGAAAAATGGCAAGCGCACGGATTGTATATGCCAGTTTGACCGGTAATAATGAAGATATTGCCGGTATCATTGAAGAAGCTTTTGAAGACCTGAATGTGGACGTGACGACCACTGAAGTTTCCCAAGCACTCGCGAGTGATTTTGAAGATGTCGATATTTGTGTCACGGCAACTTACACGTACTCAGATGTCGGCGATGGCGAACTGCCGGACGAAGCGGTTGATTTCTATGAAGAATTGCAAGAGCTGGATCTAACTGGAAAAGTCTATGGTTGTTGCGGTAGCGGTGACCGCTTCTATGATGACTTTGCCACTTCGGTTGATGATTTTGACAAGGCCTTTGCCAAAACCGGCGCCACCAAAGGAGCAGAGAATGTTAAGATTGATCTTTCTCCTGAAGAAGATGACATCAAGCATCTTGAAGCTTTTACAAAACAGTTGGTTGATAAGTTCAACGCCATGCAATAGTAAGTAGGCAAAAGGCTCGCGCTGATTTCAGTGCGAGCCTTTTCGTATGCCTTAGATCATCTTATATTGGCGGTCACGGAGTTTCTTTTTCCGAATGTGCTGACTTCACTCGGCGTTTCAAAAAGTCGTGCACTTTACCCTTGCTGCTGTGCAACCGGCCGATGAAGTATTCTGCGGTTAACGCGTTAATCACAGCGCCCCAAAGCAAGACGAGCGCGGAGAAATTCAACCACAGCATGATCGCAATAAACGTACCGATCGTGCCATAAGAAAGATAACGCGTGCCAAAATAATGCATATATAACGAAAATGCCTGAGCAATTAAGAGCCAGCCAATAACGGTGAAGGCAGTTCCGGGTAACACCGTCCACATTTTGATTTTGACATTCGGTAAAAAATAATCCAAAAACATAATAATAATGAACAATGCGGTAACCGTGATGGGCCAGCGTAACGTATTAAAGGTTCGCAGCCAGCTGGTATCCAGTCGTAGCAACGGTATCAGCCATTCCAAAAATTGGCGGCCAAATGCAAAGGCAATTAAAATGGCGCCCATCACAATAATTAAGGTAAAAGTCATGAGCATTGATAATAATCGCTGAATAATGAAGTTTTGCGTTGCCTCCACACCGTAGACTTGATTAAAGCCCATTTTTAAGCCGGTTACACCTAGACTGGCTGCCCACAGCGTTGCAATTGCCCCGATTCCCAGCAATCCCCCGCTGCTTGAATCCAGTAAATTTGCGATGATGGGATCGAGCCATTCCATGACATTTGCCGGCACTGCCTGCGTTAAGTACGTGGCCAAACTGCTATACTTCAGTCCAAGGTACGGCAAAGCATTGGCAACAAATAAGATTAACGGAAAAAGCGACAGCAACGTATAGTAAGCCAATGCAGCAGCACTTTGCCCAATGTTGGAGTCGGAAATCCGATTAATGGCAAGCTTGATGAAAACCCAGAACTTGGTGCGCTTTGGTAGCTTCATGTCTGCTAAAGCCGTACGTCCTGAGCGAATGTCAGCTGCTTGCTTTGCCGACAATAATGACCGTTTCAACGGGTGCTTCTTCCGTCCCATACTTTACCTCCCTCCCAGCCTTGCTCGTTAATCGCAGACGATCATCCTCTTTAATTCTGCCAGAAGCAATCCGCAGAAAACAAGCTAAACTTATTTTTATGAATAAATTTTGCAAATGAATCCGGTAAATAAATACACCGGCTAATCAAGCACTTTTAGGCTAAAACACGTTGCTTGACTGCGCGCATAAACGCAGAATAATCGGCTTTCACCTGATTCAGATACCACTTGCTCCAAGTTTGCACCGCACTATCGAAATGTTTATCCAGATAACCGGTCACGACTGCTGCTTGCGGGGTTTGCGCATGCGCCATGGCCAAAAGATAAGCCGTAATTTGCGTATAGTACTTGAACTCGGGAAAACTAAGCTCATCAAGATCAACGGAGCCCTTCATGTCGCGAAATTGGCGGACATAGTAGCTCTTGTTGTCCACATTAAACCACCCCAGAAACGGATCGGACGCTTTTTGGAGGATCATTTGAGCCGCAATAATTCGCTGCCCCTGACTGACTTCTTGTTGCAAGGTCATGCGTTCCATATTGGGCAATAATTCCCGG
>OBZZ01000657.1_pt1 | contig 14689 bp, 12 predicted proteins | sample 1501451 | NCBI WGS metagenome assembly OBZZ01 (sample SAMEA2580274, study PRJEB22360) | human gut metagenome | biome: human gut; feature: human-associated habitat; material: faeces | place: Denmark | collected 2008/2010
TGATGAGTTTAATAAATACTATTGGTATCGTGAAGAACTTTCACGGATATGCAAGTCATTAGGATTAGAATACAGAGGCACAAAACAGGAACTCAATTATATTATTGAGCAGTACTTTAAGGGTGATTTGATTAAAAAGTCATCAATAAAAAATGAAAAGAAACAAGTAGAAACTATTACCTTAGATACTCCATTACTTGAATGCGGGTTCTCCTTTAACATACATTTCAGAGAGTATTTCTCAATTTTAACAGATGTTTCGCCATTTAAATTTACTGCTGATATGGCTACTGCTTGGAGAAAAGTAAAAAGAGAAAATGATTTGAGTTTTACAATTCAAGATATGCTAAAAGTTTATTATGGAAAATCAAATTATGCGAAGTATGATAATTCAGTTTGTCAATGGAACCAATTTTTAACGGATTTCTGTGCAGACAAAAATAGTTGCAAATATTCGAACAAATTAAAAGTATCCTCTATTCTTTGGAAAGAAGTCAGAAATTCAAAAAATGAAAAAATTTATTCAAAGAATCTTTTGACTGAATATGCAGATAAGATAAAAGAGTATTGCAGGTAGGATATTTTTAGCTTGCTAAACTAACAAGTCAATAAAAGCTAACACGAAAGCAGTAAATCAAAAAAGGTTTACTGTTTTTTATTTGCCTAAAAATGGAAAGAAGGAAAATCTTTTTCTAGGAAGGAGAAGTTGTCGCTCATTAGTTGTCTCCTTTGATTTCCATAATGTCTGCCGGCTGGCAGGCAAGAGTTTCGCAGATGCGCACGATAATGTTGGTTTGGATGTTGTCTCCTCTACCTAGTTTGGCAAGGGTGGCTGGGCTGAAGCCTGCTGCTGTGCGCAGTTGTTCTTTCGTCCATCCTTTGTCGATGAGGAGTTTCCATAATTTGTTATAGGATAGTCGCATTATTTGTTCTCCTCATCGGTTTCGTCTTTCTCTTCGTTCCAGGTAAATCCATAGAGTGCGTGCTCGTTTTCACCTAGTTTGATGACTCTTGTCCTGTTAACGATTTCTTCTGCTTCCGCCCGATATTTCGGGGTGGCATCGAATGAGAAGAATATTTGTTTGGGGTGGCCATCCTCGGAGGTAAGTTCCGCTGCTCGTTCATAGAGTGTGAGCAGGTTGCCAACAGGGAAATATGCGAGTTGTTTGATGAGCACGGAGTCGTGGATCAGGATGGGCAGCTTGGTTAATTCTAGAATGGCAAGATCAAATGAAATCAGGTTCTTGGATTGCGAACCGGCCCCGTTGTCTCCTTGAGATGAAAAGGTATACCCCGCTTTACCGCGTGATTCTTTGAAGCTAAATAGTGGCGGTTTGCGCTTTTTATTTGGATAGAGGACTTGGACGAATTTTTTGGTGAGTCGGTTGATGTTGTGCTCGATATCGCCGAGAATGCGCGGTCGTTGTTCTTTGAGAGCTTTGTTTGTTTCTTTGCGCAGCTTGTCGAATTCGCGCATTTTGTCATAGGCGTCGATTTGAGCTTCAAGACGTTTAATGGTGGCTGCTAGCTCACCGTTTTCTTCGTAGGTTTTGTCATCGAGCTCAACTGATTGTTTGAGCTGGTGAATTTCTCGTAGCCGTTGGTTAATCTCGTTGTCCAACACAGCAATTACGCGACGATATTTTTCTGCCTGCTCGTTAAGCTGGTCTTCATAGACGCCGACGAGGGCTCGGTGATAGTACTCGATGGTTTCGAGTTTCTCTTTGTTTACGTTCGGGAAGAAGTTATAGAACTCTTCAAGGTCATCGGTTGTGAGCCTTGATTCTCCCGATAGCGTTGCTTCAACTATTGATAGTTTTCCTTTGAGAACAGAACGTTTGTTCTGTAGCGAGCGCAACTTAGTCTTAATGTGTTGTTCTTCGTTTTTCGCTTGCTCTGCTGCCTGGAAAAGATCGAGGTCTGCTGTCACTCGCAGTTGTTGAAACGCAATCCGTGCTTGCGTTAGTTCTCGCTCGGCTTGGCCGCGTTCTTTCTTATTTCGTATTTTCACGTATTGACTAAGCCCTGTTTTAGCCATCCCTTCAAGCGAAGAGTAGCTGAGGTTGGCTGCTTTGAGGTCTTCCTCGAGTTGTTTAAGCTTTCCGTACACGCCGAAGAGTTTCTCCAGCGCAAACACACCCTGTTCATCGGGTTGTGCAGGAGCGGCTTTAAGCGGCTTTTTCAACATGGCAAGTTGCTCGGTATCGATTCGAACGAAGCGGCCTATTAATTCTCGAAGAGTCGAATCGGGAATGTCTAGACCGTATTGTTCAGCGAGAAATACTCGATAATCGTCTATCTGCCATTCTTCTTTTCGTTCTTTCCATTCAGGATCAAAGTATTCTTGAACGAAACCTGGGCGTGAGGTATCGCGGGAGAAATACCGGTCTTGTTCTCCAAAACGGAAGGTGAAGCAAATAGTGTGGTGGCCGACAGCATCAGGATCGGTAATGACGTCAGATTTTGCGAAATCTGCACCACCGAAAGCGTAATCAACTATGGAGAGCAAGGTAGATTTGCCGATAGAGTTCTCGGCTTCAGCTCCTCCCTCGACGACGTTCAGACCAGGGTGAAAAACTATGGGCGGGCGAGGCTCGCCCGCGTCGTTGAATCTGTCAGACCATACGTTAATCAGCAAGCGCAATCACCCCGTTTTCAACATCAATCGTTATTTTTCTCAATGCGAGCAGTAGAGTGAGTGCTTCTATAAGTTCAGCCGTCCCGCCTACCTGTTTCACTAAATCAAAATGTAAATCAATGAGGCGCATCGGATTATCTAAGTGATTCAGGATTCGCGGAAAGTTGGCGAGGGTTGATTCGTCGAAAGTGTAGAGCTTGTTAGGCAATCGCATAGTCTGCCTCCACGTCTACATCTGGGCGGAATACCTCACAAATATGGATGAAGTAGCTGATGAGAATGCCACACACGTAAATGCCGCTTCCCGTGTGATTGTTCATCCAATAGCATAGTTGCCTGAACTGCCCGGGCTGATCCAACCCCGAGCTTTCGAAGGTCAGCCACGCCCCTTGAACTTGATTGCACAGTCGAGTGAACTTGAGCTGTTCTCTCGCTTCTTTAGATTTCAGCTGATTGACGATAAAAGGCTTGTAGACGGATACAGCATCAGTTGCTTGGAAAAGCAGATCAGCATCGTGAATTTTCTGCTCAAGGTCGACTGCCTTGAATTTGGGATCTGGTATGCGTTGCTCGTAAGGAATGTTGGAAACCGCGTCCAACAGCAGGCTGATTTCTTTTTCAAGCCCCAAAGGCACGACATTGTCGGCAAGGCGATGTTTAGCAAGAAGACGTGCAAGGTTAGCTCGTAGCTGTTGTTCTTCTTTTTTCGTGTGAGCCAGCTGGTATTTTTCGCCATGCTCGGTGCATAACACTGCGAAATCATCGCGTAAAGGTTCTTCAATGTCCTCGTCGAGAAGCACGATCACGTAGGAGGCCTTGGATTTATCGTGCGATTCGATATTGAGGGTTTTTCCGCACTGCAGACAACCATCCGATAAGACGAGAAGTTCTTCGCGATACCTAGCCTTCGCAGCTAGTTGGCGAATACGAATCCGTGCTTGCAAATCAGGATTTTTTATTTTTGCGAGCCGCTCGAGAATGTCCAGCAGAATTAGGCAGGCATCTTCGGCCACGTGCGTTAAGCGAATCCTTACTCCAAAACTCTCAAAATTGAGACGGATGAGATTCTGCGCTGGCTCATCTAAATCCTCAATCAGACAAATGAAATTGTTTATCTGAATAATTTTCGACACGCCGCCCCACCAGCATTAACACCAACCCCACGAATTTCTGCGTGCCACAAAATGCCACTGAAAAATAACTGTCCTGTCGGGGATAGCTTACCTTAGTTTCGGGTCAGCAAGCCAAACAGCGCCGCAAACTCTGCCATTCTCGATTGACACTCCCCACGGATAAATCCTGGGGATTCTTGCTTCATCGTTGATTGCCTAGCCCGAAGGCAGGTCTTACATCTACTCCACAAGCGTTACGGCAAAAGATTCTGCCGTGGTTCCCGAGTGTCCTTCGGTACCGTTTAAGACTCTTATTCCCTCCGCCAATATGTTTTGAGCGGCGTTAATATCCCGATCATGCCTAGCGCCACAATTCTTACATTGCCAGGAACGGATATTTAGCGGCATTGCATCTGCCTTTACCCCGCAGCTATGGCAGGTTTTAGAAGATGCAAACCATCTATCCACCTGGATAAAGATTTTGCCCTTTTCCTTGGCTTTGTATTCCAAGAAGCCAAAGATAGTGGCGAAACTTTGGGCCGCGATACTTTTTGCGAGGTGATGATTCTTCATCATCCCGGCCACATTTAGGGTTTCGGCGCATACAACTTGGTTCTCGCTGATTAGCTTTGCCGTCACCTTGTGTATATGATCCTTCCGTTTATTCGCTATCTTTTCGTAAACTTTTGCTACCCTGATTTTTTGTTTTTTCCGGTTATTCGATCCTTTCTTCTTTCTCGATAGGTTCCGTTGTTCTTTAGCAAGTTTTTTCTCTAACTTTCCAGTATCAGCTACGCCCTCAATTTTTTCTCCGTCCGATGTAGTAACCAAAGTACTGATACCTAAGTCAATACCGATAGATTTACCTGTCTTAGCTTTAGGAGCTTCTGGAATGTCAGCGCAGGTGAAGACAATGAAGTATTTTCCGCTTGGGGTCTGTTTAATCGTGGCAGAAACTATCCTGCCCTGGATAGGTCTACTGATTCTGGCTTTAACTAACCCAACTTTGGGTATCCAAACGTGGCTGTCATCTACGATCTTTGCTGCTGGTGTCCGATAAGTTTTACGAGACTTCTTTTTCTTAAACTTAGGAAAACCTACACCTTGGCTTGCTCTTTTGAAAAAGTTGTCTAAAGCCCGATCCAAGTTACGCAATGACTGTTGCAAGGCCGCAGCTTCAACCTCGGCTAACCAAACAGTACCCTTTTGTGTCTTAATCTTGGTCAGCATCTTGGAGCATTTACAGTAACTAAGCAGCTTCCCTGTTTCTTTGAAAACTCTTACTTTTTCTTCTAGAAAGTGATTGTAAACCCACCTTGAGCAACCGAAAGTACGAACCAACAACAACTCCTGTTCCTGGCTCGGATACATCCGGTACTCAAATCCTTTTTCCACACTTACTATGTAGGGCGCGGGGTTAAAGAGCAAAAAAGTATCTCCTCACCGGTCAAAAGCCAGTGAGGAGATACTCGTAAGGATTTTCCAAATAGTCAAAGGTTACTGAGTGGTTTTACGCCGATAGGCAATCACCCCCGTCCCGGCTCCCGCGAGCATCAGGCAAGTAAGCAGAGCCAGCATAGAAGTGGCACCAGTCCTAGCCAGTCCCCCGCCTTTGGCAACGCCTTTTCCGTTCCACGGGTCAGAGGCCGATACTTGCTTGCCGGAATAGAAACTCTTACCGGTCACGGTTGCAATGTCGGTGTGAGTTTCACCAGGCTTAACACCAGTCAAGTTTCCTTCACAGGTGACTTCTTCCCCAACTTTTAGACCTTTGGCAAGACCATCCGGGCATTTAATGTCCTGGATATGGCCAGAGCCTTTGACGGTCTTATCGGCTAGCTTCACATCCACCAAAGGTACGTCACCAGTGTTCTTGATAGTGAACATGATGACCTGGTTTCCTTTAACGGTTAGCGCGTCCTTAGCGTCGTTGCGGTCGCCTGTCTGCTTGCCGGAATCCTTATCCCATTTAACAATCGAGATAGCGGGGTTCTCAGGGGTCTTAGTGACCACTTCGTTAGAATCACGCTTAACCCCGTTATAGGTTTCGGTGTGCTTATTCTTGATGGTGCCAACCGAGATACGGCGCATCCCTATATAGGCGCTCCAGCCCTGCTCGCTAGCCATCGACTTAGTAGTGTTAACCAGATCGAACAGGTCTTTTTGGGCTTCGATAGTTACGACCCCGCCCTTTTCGGTCACCTTAAAGTAGGTTTTACCATCCGAGGTGGCAGCAGACTTCATGTCCTTAAAGTTCAGCACCGATCCGGCAGGCAAAACTTTTTCTTTACCTGCAAACACATCAGCGGTCACCTTAGCGGAAGAATCGGTAATCTTAAAGATAGCCTTATCGGCTTGTTTAATATTATCGCCCTTCTTTAGAACAACTTTACCGCCAGAGGTAAGATCTACCTTCGCGTTCAAATACTCTCCGTTTGCCTCAAATACTTCGGCTAGAGGATTTACAGCCTTGGCGATGGTAGAGCCTTTAGCGAACACGACTTTCCCGTTTTCATCGAAAATGTCACGTTCGGCAAGCACGCTCCACTGACCGGTATATTGGTCTGCCTTCTCGTTGTAATCATCGGTGATAGACCACTGGCTAGTCTTGTTCGCCCTGGCTGCGGGCAAAATAGAACTCGACAGCTTATAGGCAAATACCCCATCTAACTTAACAGTGGAATTGTTAATCGACTTAGCATCGGCCTTAGCATCGACAACTACGTCCTTTTTCGGATTGATTTCCTTTAAGGGGTTATGTACCACGTTGGTTACTTGGCGCATATTCTCTAGGTTTTGGATAGCCTGGTTGCGGATAACATATCCGTCCTTAGACTTCTTAACCTGAGTGGTGAGGTAGACCCAATACTTATGCCCCATCAGGCCCTGGTCAATTATCGGGTCCTGGTCGGGTTTGATCGGCGCCTTATCGTAAGCCTCCAAATCGCTTGGCTGCGGATCACCCTTAATCACTACCCCTTCTTCATTGGTGTAATCATGGGTCTTAGCAAACGCGAAGGCCTTACCATTCTTAACCTGGATATTGAACTCACCCGTCACGTCCTTACCGGTGTCTGCTTGAACAATCTTTACCCCGGAAGCGGTGAGGTTCAAGTATTCTTCATCGTAGTCATCGGTAATACCGAGCTTGTGAACCCAATAGGCCAGTTTGTTCTTGCTATCAGCGTTTGCTGGCAGCGGAGAAGCATCCAAGGTTACCCGGTAAACAATCTTGTCACCAGTAATAACGGTTTTGCCGTTAATATCCTCGCCCGCCTCGTTAAGGTCTTCCTTTAACGGTTTAGTGGGCGGCACTTCGTTAGTTACCCAGTTAGTCGGGGTAGTCGAATCATTAACTACCTGGAACGCCTGGTTCTTAACCTTAGTACCAGCAGCAATAGCATCGCTTACCTGCCCGTCAAAGGTGAGGGTTAGCCAATCAGTCTTATTAGCTGCCGCCTTATCCATGTGGGAGGTGTTCTTAGCTTCTTTGTCCATCCATTCTTTAGAGAACGAGATAGTGAAAGAATGCGCCTTATCGTTAAAGACGATCTTGTACTGGCTGCGCGGGATAACCCGAGAGCGGTTCCGGTTGTCAACAATCTTGATCGACTTCTTGTTCAAAATGAAGTTCTTGTCGTAATTGTCAACGATGTCGAATCGCTTCAGCTCGTATGCCCGGTCAGTGTTGTTAGGCAGGTTCATGTCCACGCCTACGCGGTATTGCAGTTTTTGTCCCGGCAATACTTTGTTTTCGTTAATGGACTGATCCGTGTTCGGGCCAGCTTGACCGGCCTGACCTAGCACGTCCTTATCGGGTTTCGGGTTCCAGATAAACACGGGGGGAACGTTGGTTTCGATCTCCTCGTTGTTATAGATTTCCGCGCCCTCATTGAACAGCTTGATCGTATCCCCGTGAGTATTGGTTTGCTCATTTACCGGATAGAACTTGCCCTCAATCACGAGCTTTACTGCAACGTCAGCTTTAAGCAGCTTAGTACCAGCAGTAAGGATACCCCCGTCTTTTAACGCGCCTTCCTTGGCGGTAGCAATGGTCTTGGTTCCTTCAGTCTTAAAATCGAAGAACTTAGTCTTGTCCTCCCATTTTCCGGCGATAGAAACATAAACCTTCGCGCTTTCGTGAGCCCCCGTAAAGTCAACATATTTTGCTGCTTTTGCCCAGTTATCAATAAGTACGTAACGGTCTAGGTTGTCATCCATGTTTGCCGGGAAGTGACCGTTAACAACGGCCCCAACCTTGTCATTATGGTTGAAGGTTTTTTGGTCCGCGCCCACGTTGTTGGTTTTTTGCGGGTCGTTAACGTCCCAGACAAGCGAGCCATCCTTGTTTAACACCCATGCCTTGTTCGGGTCGGGGACTTCCTTGTTGATTTCTTTCTTTTCGCTTTCCTCACAAACCTTACGGTCAGTGTCCCAACAGGTCTTGCCCACGTTTTGAATGTTTTCCTTGACTTTGGTGGGTTTCGGAGCGGTCGGTACGTTCAAGGTAAACCAACCCGGAGCCGCATCTTTAACTACCGCTTTGACGATTCGTTTGCCATCCTGGCTATCGTCTACCTTAATATCGGCAGCGACTTTACTGCCCTTTTCGTCGGTTACATAAATCTTGGAAAAATCATCTTTTTCCTTATCACCAATAAAGACGTTCTTGGAAAGAATCACGTCCGAGATTTCCACGCTGGTTGCACCGCCCGTATGTGCCTTAATCTTGGCCAGGTACGGCATGGCGCTAACCACTACTTCTTTGGGGTCAAGTACGCGCCCATTAATATCGTGCATGGTTTTAACCGGTGGCGGAGGCTTCAAAGTGAACGTCTCACTCGCTACCCGGTCGGGGGTATCTACCGCCTTGCCCATAGCCTTTTGGCGGGCAACCTTAATGTCATACCAGTATTTACCTGCTGCCCAGCTAGTCCACCCAAAATCCTTAGGGGTAAAAGTCGGACTATTAGCAGTACCGATACTGCTAATATTCATAGCCTTGGTAACAGTCTTAGCCTTACCGCCATAGTAGCCGTCCCAATTGAGCACCACGGAGGCTTTGAGCGCTTCTTTCACGGATGTACCTTTAGCGGAGGTACGAATCTGGTCATGGACCGCCTGGGTCCCGCCAGCAACGCCAGGAGAGGCTTGCGCTGCGGTAGCCACCTGAAGTTCGTATCCCTCAGGCTCAAACTCATTTAGAGCGATACAAACCGCGCGTGCCCCAGTCGGGAAGGCCGCAGCAGTAGCCTGCGCTTCAGCTAGACCAACTTTGTAAATAGAATTAATGGTCTTCGCGCTATGCCCAGGGAAAGTACCCGGAGTTTTAGCAGCGTTCCAAGCCCCCGGATAATGCTTAACGTATTCCTTTCCGTTAGCACCGTAAGACACCCACTTACCTTTGTTTTTTCTTACCCCCATATATAGGCCAACTACGCGAGCCTTTTTGGCTTTACCGCCAGAGCGCGCAATCGCCCGCTGCAAAGCAGTATTACAAGCCGGATCAGCGAACTTGTGAATCTGGTGTTGCACCATCGCCCCGCCAGCGGCAGCGTTTAGCCGGTTAACAAAATAGTTAGTGGAGGCCTGCCCCCAACCCTGAACCGGGTTATCACGCTTCTTAAGGTTATCTTGCAATACAAATATGTAATGGGAGGGGCCGGTGCCAGTACCACCGGTCGAACCCCCGCTACCTCCTGCCCCAGGATTATAAATTCCGTCAGCATATGCCGGAATCGCTGCTCCCAGACCTACCGATACCCCGGCAGCAACCGTAAGCAGCGTCTTAGCAAATCTATGTTTCATGCTTCAGCGCCCTTTCGCTGTCCAATACGGGAGGAGCATTTCTCCTTCCATAATTGGTAATGCGTAAAAAGCAAAAAGGCAGGCCAGGCGTTAAACCTGACCTGCCTTTGAAAGCAGTGGGCTACTAGCAATTACCTCCTACGCATACGATTACCCCACTGGTGTCTCTTTCCGGTACGTTATGAGCCCTGTCGGCTCTCTGCAACTCGGCGTTTAGCCTCCGCTGGAGGTCAGCGCCATCATCTCCGCCTCCGCCACGGCGTGCCCTCGGGCGAGCATTACCGCGCGCCCTGTGCTGATAGCTAGAGCGAGCTTTCGGCTGATAGTTACGCGCCTTAGGCTGGTAACTACCTCCCGTTGCCCCAGAGCGTGCCTTGGACTGAGCTTTAGCCGCAGCCTGAGCCTTGGCAGCAGCCTCAGCCTTCGCCTTAGCTTCTGCTTCAGCCTTCGCTTTCGCCTCTGCTTCCGCCTTCGCTTTCGCCTCTGCTTCAGCCTTGGCTTTAGCTTCTTGTTGCTGTTTTTGCTTTTCCACCTGGCTGATAGACGGAGGCTTCGGGGTATCCTCTGCCTTCTTGTCGCCGCTACCCGCGCATCCTGCAAGACCCAGCCCCAGCGCCGCGCTTGCAAGTACAACCATAAGTTTTTGAGTTCTCATTTTTCCTATCCTTTCTTCGGGTCTAAATGTTTCCCTCACCACCTATGTAGGGCGCGAAGGCAAAAACCCAGGTGAAAGCTATACAGCCATTGTATCGCATGAGAGGCTTTTAAGGAATAGGTTTTTATCAGTTCCCGCAATTCCAACTACCACTCACCGAGCCATCAGCAGTTAGCGTTGCCGCAAACGAGCCGTTCCAAGGTAGGCTAAGACTCGACCCGCCGCGCCTTCCGCCCAGCGATATAGAAGCATTAGACCCAGAAGCATAGATAGTTAGCGTGCCATTACAGGACCCGGTAAGGGTGGTGCTTGCCCGCCTATTTACCGGCGCTGGAGCCGGGCGAGCCGGAGCCACAGGACGCTGAATAACCGTCCTTGTAGGCACAGGTGCCGGTTTTACCGGGGCAGGCGCAGGAGGCGCAGGCGCCTGGCTAATAGCGGGAGGCGCACTTTGCGTACTTGGAGCCACTTCGCTAGGACTAGCAGTAATCGTTGCCGTCTTAGTGACCGGGGCAGGAGGCGGCGTTTGCCGCTTCTTAATATCGTTTACCACCAAAGAAGAAAGTACCCCAGCCCCCAGGGCAAGACCTACCACTACCACGCACGCAAGGAACGTAGGTGATAGCACTAGGTACTTGAATGTTCCCCAGGGGCTACGGAGCAGCGGCCTATCAGAAGAGGTCATCTTCTTCTACTTCAGCCTCTACTTCCGGGGCAGCCTTTTCTACCTTAGCCTTAGGATTAGCCTTTGCCTTACGAGCAGACTTAGCCTTGGTCTTAGGAGCGGGCTGCTCCTCTTCTTGCTCGGGCGCGTCTGCTACAACCGGCGGATTACCCCGATTAGGGCTCGCCTTGGAGGCTTCAACGTTATGGAAACGAATATCAAAGGCAACGTCACGCACCTTTAAGATATTCTTCCGCCGAAGTTGACCGGTTTCCTTATCCTCCCATTCTTGGCCGCTAAGAGCGCCCTCAACAATCACCGGGTTACCGCGAAGCAGATTATCCTTCACCCGATCTGCCAGATACCCGCGAGCCTCGCAAGTAACGTAGATTGGGGTGCCATCTTGCCAATCTCCCTCACTGTCTTGGTAGCGGACGTTGTGTGCAAGATCGAAGCGGCACACCTTAGACCCGTTCTTAAACTCGAACAGTTCCGGGTCAGAAGTCAGATTTCCTGAAAATGAAAGCCAGTTAGCCATTTTTATCTCCTTTTCTTGTTGGCTTTTCGCTTACGCCTCCTATGTAGGGCGCGCGGGTATTTTTCGAAAACGTACAGGTCAAGCCGCGCTATCGGCCTTGCCGATGTAGGCGATGCGGACATCTTCGGCTAGTACGTCGCAGCCCTCATCTGGGTCAAGATTGAAGATACCGGTAGCTTCGATTACGTTGCCGGGTTTGACTTTTCCCATATACCAGGCAAGCGGGGCATCTTTTTCTGCCTTGACTCTCACCCGGCACATCCCATTGGTCGAGGACACTAAAAGGTCAGTAATAGACACGTCTTCTTCCAGATAGGTTTCTTTGTCGAGGACAATACCGTAGACGGTGGTTTTGGCGGCGTTGAACGTTTGCAATTTCCCCTCCTTGGGTTAGCCAAGTTTTTCTTTTTCGTAAATGGCTATGCGTCAAGGCGGTTCTCACCGCAAAACTTAGGCTTGCCTTACTTGGTGGGCACGCCTTGGCCGGGGCAGGCATCCAAAACCCGCGCCATTGCTTGCTTTTCAGATGGCGTCACCGACAAGCCGTATTTACCCTTCACCGCGATCTGCCGGGCAACATACGAGCAGCGAAAACCCTTATTCTTCGGTAGCCACCCGGAGGCATCTTTGTCGCTTTTTTGCATATTGGCAGGGCCGTCCACCGCCAAAAGATTGAGCGGATCGTTCGCAATAGCGGCCTTTTGGTCTTGAGACAGCTTTTGCCCTCCGCTCACCCACACGTTGCCAAGGGCAACTACATGGTCAATTTGTACTTTTGAGGACTGCGGGCCGCGCACAAAATCAATCTGCTTGCCCGTATAAGGATCGTCTAAAGTCCCGCTAGCTACAACGCAGCCTCTAGTTCCCGGCTTGTAAGAGATTCCGTCTAGGTCGCGAGCTAAAATATCGTTCCTGGTATCGCAACCATTACGGTCAACGTCTTTCCAGGCTTGCCCAAAAAGCGAGCGGTCATAACCAGTTTTCGGGGCTTTGCCCTTAACGGGCAAGGACTCTAGGCGCTGCAAAGCAATAGAATCGTTGCTGTCGATCTGTTTTTTGGCGCTTTGGCTTTGGCTAGAGCTGGGCGCGTTTGAGCCACCAGTTGTAGGGGTAAGCTCGGCCACCGAACAGCCCGAGGCCAGGACTAGGACGGCTGCGGCACCCGCAAGGAACTTAAGAATATTTCGCATAACCCCTATGTAGGGCGCGAGCTATTTAAACCACTTCCCCGTTTCTGGGTCGTAGCCAAAGCCTTTATCTTCCTCGGTTTTACGCGGCTTCAAAGAATCAGGTGAACCGGTCTTGTCAATGAGATACCCGCCACCGGATTTAACCGCTTCGACCTGGATGTTCATTTTCCGATCCCTCATCCCATTGGACTTGAAATCATTCGGGGAGTTGTACTTCATCTCGTACTGGAACTCGGTCACTACTCGGTCAGCGTTCGAGGTGGCCCCGTAAGCATCGAAAGGGGTGCCTACCAGGTCAAAACTAAAAGAACCTGTTTTTTGGCTACAAGGTTTAACCCCGTTCCAAGGACTGATATTTTCCTTAATCCACTTGTCTGTGGCGAGGTGAGATAGCTCGGCGGCAAAATCCTTATAGGTTTTGTCGCACCCCCCGGTGTGGCTTAGGCGTTTTAAGTTAATGAACGCACTCGCTACGTCTTGATATGCAGCCTGCTTATCGAAAGTCGGCGTGCCCCCCGCGCCATCCTTACCGCCGCCGCCTTTATTCGGAACAGACTTAGTGGTAGGGGTAGCAATAGTTGCGGGCGGCCCGGAGGGCTCCTCTTCCTTTTCCTTGCCGCAACCCGAAACAGAGAATAGCAAAGCAAACGCCGCCAAAGTCACTGCCAGTTTCTTCATTTCATTCACACCTCCCCAAGTAGGGCGCTATGGATACACATTCACATGAACGTGGTCATAATGCCCAGTAGTAGCATTTTGATTACTCGGACCGTTATAGCCTTGATATTGTTTCCAAGTACCTCTTGGTTTTTCCCAAATTTTGCCCTGCCAGATGATGTAGAAGAGTTGCAGCCTGTCAGAGTTATCTATTAGCCACTGCGCAAACTTATTGCCGTCCTCTAAGTTTTTACCGGTAGCGGGCTTGCCAGAATCAAACATATAGTCGCAAGCATTACCCCTCGGGTGCCACTTCATGTATGTATCAGCTGGCCGCCAACACCCAATGCCTTTAGGAGGACTGCCAAAGCCAGCTTTTGCTGCTTCATCCATGAGGTTCTTCATCCTCGGGGTGATCTTGCCATTCTTAGTAGTGGGGTCTTGAATAGTAGCATCCTGCGTTCCGGGAATATGCCCCAAAGAGGGGGCACCATCGTTAGATACCGGCACTTTACCTCCACACGCCACCCAAGCATCATGAGCTTTCTTTACTTCCTCACTACTCAATCCCCCGTTATTTGAACCGTCCGTACTGCCGCCATCATTACTCATGCCCTCTTGGGGAGTTGCTTCCTTGCCGTTGAAAATAAATTGGGTAGGCTCAACGGCTACCCCGTCTTGCTGCACCTCGAAGTGAATATGTGCGCCAGTCACCTTGCCGGTAGCACCGGTAAGACCAATCTGCGTGCCAGCCTTTACCTGTTGGCCTGCCTTTACGTCCATTCTGGATAGGTGACAGTGCATAGTAGACCACTGGTGCCCGGCGTGCTCACCATGCTTAATCTTTACGGCATTACCACACCCGCCATACCATTTAGCGAACTCAACAACCCCAGGTGCAGCCGCGTATTGAGGCACACCTTCTGCTGCTTGTAGGTCTACCCCGTTGTGTTTCCTAGGCACTCCGTCTACCGGGTGCATCCGATTCCCGTATGGAGAATTTACCTTAGGGTTCGGGCCGGTATAGGGCTTAGAGAACTTCCCATCCCAACCGTACTCATTATCAACCGGCCTCGCCTCAAAGCCACCATCAGGAGACTTACTTCCTATCGCGGGAGTAGCTTCAAAGTAGCCCTTAAAGGATGCGTTCTTAGTCTCTCCCCCACTACTTTCGTCTTTATTTTCATCGACCGCCGAGCAAGGGAAGTAATCTTTGTAAATATCAAAAGTGGAATTCGCCGCAGAGGTGTGCGGGGTGTATAGATATAGAACGCGGGCAGCATCATTTTTGGGGGTATAAGGGATGCCCTCTAAATCTGTTTGTTGCTTGCCGATAGGCATTGCGTCCTTGTAGCTTCCCTTCTTGTAGTTTTGCACCTGGCGGCTGCCCCACCACACCTGGTTAAAGAAACCGTAATACTCGGCGG
>OBZZ01000658.1_pt1 | contig 14681 bp, 7 predicted proteins | sample 1501451 | NCBI WGS metagenome assembly OBZZ01 (sample SAMEA2580274, study PRJEB22360) | human gut metagenome | biome: human gut; feature: human-associated habitat; material: faeces | place: Denmark | collected 2008/2010
AGGGCCTAGTACTTTTGGAATGGAAATACTTTCCAACACCAAAAATTCTAGACCCAAATTTACCAAATACAATGGCCATTCCAAATACAGATACAATTTGGAACATTCGGAGAATGGTTAAGAGGATCCAGAAATATTTTGAAAAATATGGGCCCTTAGTTTTCCAGGGGGTTTAGGTTCGTGCACCGAAGGCTCTTGGGGAGATTGACTATATGACAAATCGTGAGTTGATTGACTTAAAGGTGTCCTCACACCAACCCAATAAGACGCAGACCTTTCAAGTTCTGATGTATTATCTGATGGCATACTATAGTGGCGAACCGCAGTTTCGAGCAATTCAGTATTTAACTCTGCTCAATCCTAGACGAGGTATTGCTTATCGAGTAGCCGTCAATGAACTTTTCGCCGGTGCCGTTGGCATTGTGAGTAAAGGAATTCTTGGATTTCCAGATTCTCAACGGGATATGTGAAAAGTCTGATGGGACGCACGATTTAGCCGTCCATCTGGTATACTAAGTCCAAACGAGTAAAATGTATTTTGACACACATGTAAACGATTCACAAGTGACTTTTTCACATTTCACAAGCAAGGAAGGTAGACATGAAACGAATATCGGCCGGAGCGGTTAAATTCCAGTTTTGGTTCACAGAATTTGTTCAAGCAATGGGTATGGCTAACGATAACGATGATTTCACAGTGTTGCGCCAACAGATCCTGGCAGAGAATACGTTCCATGCCTCCTCCCATGCCCGGCTGATCACCACGACCGGTGTGGTTTTACGGCGCGTGGGCTCACTCACGCCAGCGATGCGGGCACTCTTTGATCAGCTCGATCCAGTCAATCAGCGCATTATGAATCTTATCGCCATCATGAATACGGAGCAGTTGATGTATGCCTTCATGTATGACGTCTTCCGTCCGGAGCTAATCCTGGGTGACCGACAGATTGAAGCTTACGAAATGGCAGCTTTTTTTAAGAAACTGCCGTTGACGCATAAAGAGGCTGCCCATTGGACCGAGGAAACATTGAGGAGACTGCAGTCCACTGTGGCGCAGTATCTGCGCCGGGCCCAAATCGTTAAGGACTACAAGGACACACTGGTGGTTGAAAACTATTTGCTCGATGAGCGCTTGGCAGACCGGCTGCGCGAAGAAAACCACTTGGATTACTTAGCAATCCTGACGGGGAGGACGTCGTAATGGTACCACTGAAGAAGAAGTTTCAGGACTTGCGGGAAAAGATCCAAACGCAGTCATTTCAAGAGAATCGGGGCCTGTCGAACGAGGTTGGTTACTATATTTTCGATTATGATCCCGAGAAAGAACTATATGTCCGCGGCGAAATTGGCGATATTATCCGCCAAGAAAAAGCGGCGCCCACGGGTGTCACCATTCAAGTGTTCGACCTGTTCACCATCATGTTGACGATTGTTGATCAGTTCGGCTACCGGGAAGCATTCATTGATCTGGAAAAAAGTAATGGTATCACCCAAGTGATTGACTGGATGAACAACATCATGGAGATGAACGAGGAACACAACCTAGTGGTGCAGTATATCAGCGACCATTTGAACAAAGATGGTCCCACCATCGTGTTCATTACCGGTGTTGGGCAGGTTTATCCAATTATCCGGGCCCACAAGGTGTTGAACACCATGACCCAGGTCATTGACCAAATTCCGGTCATGATGTTCTATCCAGGTAATTACAACAGTGTGCGGTTGCAGGCCTTCGGGGAGCTGCAGGAAGACAACTACTACCGCGCGTTTCATTTCGAATAGGGGAGATAACAATGCAAATACGCGACTTATTTGTTAAACCGATTGATCGAAATATCCAAGGCGTCATCAAGGTTGGCCAGGATGCAGACGCTAACGTGAAGCAAGAACTGGACGAGTACGTTGTTACCCGAGAATTGAAAGGCCACTTTGATGACTTCTTTGCGGCCTATGAGAAAAGCATCAACCATGATACTGATGAAATGGGGGTCTGGATCTCCGGTTTCTTCGGTTCTGGTAAATCACACTTTCTGAAGATCCTTTCCTATCTGTTGGAGGATCGGAAAGTTGACGGCAAGAGCGCCATTGATTATTTCAAAGAGAAAATCAATGACCAGATGACGATCAACCGTATTGAGCTGGCTGCGCAACAGCCAACCGACGTGGTGCTGTTCAATATTGATTCCAAAGCTAAGACTGGTGCCAAGTCAGATGACAATGCCATCATCAATGTTTTCCTGCAAGTGTTTAACGAAATGCAGGGCTTTTCGAGCACCAATTTTTGGATTGCTGAAATGGAGCGCCAACTAGTTGCGCAGGGTAAGTACGACGCCTTTAAGGACAAGTTCACGGAGTTGGATAACACTCACATGGATTGGACGGTTGGTCGGGATCATGCCATTTTCAAGAAAGGCACGATCAAAGATGCCCTAGTGCAAGTCGATGCATACAGTGAAGAGGATGCCCAGGGCTTGATGGATCAATTGACGACATCTTATCAAGTCAGTATTGAGGACTTCTCTAAACTGGTGGCCGCCTATATCAAGAAGACCGGTAAGCGGGTCGTTTTCCTGGTGGATGAAGTCGGCCAGTTTGTTGGAGAAAGTACCCAGCGGATGCTTAACCTGCAAACCGTCGTTGAGGACTTGGGGGCAGCTACCCATGGTAAGGCTTGGGTAGTTGTTTCTTCCCAGCAGGCTATTGATACTATTACGGACAAAATCAGCGGTCAGGACTTTTCCAAGATTCAAGGCCGGTTTGCGACCAAGATCAGCATGAGTTCGGCCAACGTGGACGAAGTCATTCGCAAGCGGCTGTTGGCAAAGACAGAGCCGGCTACAACACAACTTGCGGCAGACTACGAGGCTAACGCAGCCGCAATCAATAACATGATTGATTTTGACGATGGCGTGGATCGGCCTAAGTTCCGTTCAGGGGAAGATTTTGCGGCGACGTATCCGTTCGTTCCGTATCAGTTTAACTTGCTGCAAAATGTGCTTACAGCGGTCCGGACCCACGGCTCTGATGGTAAGCACTTGTCTGAAGGTGCACGGTCGATGCTGTCCCTGTTCCAGGAATCTGTGGAAGCTATCATGGACCAGCAGGATACGGCACTGGTGCCATTCAGCTTGTTCTTTGAAGGCCTGCGCCAGTTCTTGGACCACACCCATAGCATCGTGATTGCCCACGCGGTGGACAACGACACCGTTGATCCCACCCATGAAGAAGATAACTTCAACGTCCAAGTACTGAAAGCACTGTTCATGGTCAAGTACTTGAAAGACTTTGACGCGACGCTGAACAACATCGTGACGTTGATGATTGACTCAGTGGATACTGATCGGGTTGAATTGCAGAAAAAGGTCCAGAATGCGTTAGCCATTCTGCGGCAGCAACGGTTTGTTGAGAAAAACTTGGATAACTACGAATTCTTGACCGATGCGGAACAGGAAGTCAACCAGGCCATCAGCCGGGAAGAGGTTCTGTCAGGCGAGTTGGAAGATCGGATGGGCAACTTCATTTTCGATCCGAAAACGGGCATTACTAATAAGTACACTTACCCCAAGCTGAAAGGCCGTTACAATTTCACGTTGAATCAATACGTGGATGAAACTCCCCAGGGGCGGACCAACAATGACATGACGATCCAAGTCATCACGTCTTTGGATGGCGCCAATAATCGGAATGAAGCCAACCTGCTGCTTCTGTCCATGGATCCGTCTAAACATAAGATCGTGGTTGATCTGCCGAGCACGGACGACTATCTCGGCGACTTGCGGCGGGCGGAGCAGATTGGGAAATTTGTCATGCTTGGCAACGCCCATGCCGACGCTCGGTTCAACTTTATCAAGGAACAGCGGACTGCTGAACGGCAGCAGCTGTTAGTCAAGGCCCGGGAGCGGATTATGACGGCCTTGGAACAAGCAGACGTTTATGTTGCCGGACATAAGATTGAGGGCGGCAAAGACTTCCAGGGGCGCTTCACAGATGGTTTGAAGATGTTGGTGGATGATACGTACCGCAGTTTAGGACTCATTGATGCGGCCAAGTCGTCGTCAGATATTACGCAAATCCTGGATCAGGATAATGAGTTGGCAGTATCCACGCAGGAAAACGAGCGTGCGGTCCAAACAGTGTACAGCTGGCTCCAGCGGACGATGCAAAAGGACAAGCATGTTACGTTGCAGGCCATCTTGAACAACTTCAAGGCCATTCCCTATGGTTATATTGAGGACGACATCGAATGGCTGGTGGCCAAGCTGCTGGCGGATGGCAAGATTCAGGCTAATCTACAGGACCAAGTACTTTCTCCGGTCAATCCGGCGTACAAGCCTCAGGATATTGCCAATTTCCTGACCAAGAAGCAATACGCGGAACAGATTTCGATTCAGGTGAAGAAAGACATCAATCCGCGTTATCTGCGGGAAATGAAGGACGTCGCCGATCAGGTCTTCAATAAGCGGTCATTCAGTGCAGCTCAGCCGGATCTGATGGTGGCTGAATTGAAGGAGAAGATTGCCAAGGACAATGGGACGCTGCAGTTCTTTGATCAAAAGAATAGTTCCTTCCCGGGCCATGAACTGCTCAAAAAAGGCAGTAAAATGTTCAGTGAATTACTGGCCATTAATGATGCGGAAACTTTCTACGACAAGATTCATACTCGTTATGATGATTTGCTGCACTGGGCGGATGACATGAGCGACAAGGGTATCATGGATTTCTATTTCAGCGATCAGCAGCAGACAATTTGGACGCGGGGATTGGATGATATTGCGCGGTACAAGGCATCCCATGACTTCTTCACCAGCACGGCTTTGGCCGAGGACTACCAGCAGCTGAACAAACTGCTGAATGAGGACCGAGCTGGACGTGTTATCCAAGAAATTGATGGTGTTCATCAGAAGTTTGTGGATACCTTTGCCAAGATTATGGACGATCACCAGAAACAAGTGACCGACAAAATCCAAGCAGTCAATGAAAAGGCCAAACAGCGGATTAACGATTCTTCCACCGGAGATAACTTCAAACAGCAACGGCTGGCGACGTTGACGGAGCAGATCAAGCGAATTATGACCGAGGCTGAGGAAGCGCCAGATCTGACGCGCTTAGAGGCCAAACCGGCAGCAGCTGATGCGGTGTTAAGGCGCATTACGCAGAGCTTGGAAAATGAGGAGCAGCGACTAGCAGAAGAACAGAAGCTGGCTGAGGTGGAGAAAGTATCCCCGAAGCCGAGTTCAGACGAGGAATCCATTAAGCTTGTGGATCCGCTTCCTGCTCCTGACCCCAATCCGGCGCCTCAACCAGAACCTGTAGCGCCTGTTGTTATTCAAACTAAGTATCTTGAAGCCGATCAACTCCCCATTGAACGGGAATGGTCCATTTCCTCTGAAGATGACGTAAACCGGTATGTTGAGAAGCTTCGGCAGGCATTGCTGGATCAAGTTAAAGAAAACCAGATCACGAAGTTTACCCTCTAGCAGACAATAACGGCTATTCGTGGGAGTGGCCGTTATTTTGAAAGGAATCGCAATGGATAAAAAGAAGATTCATGATTTCGCGGTGAAAGCCCGCCGCGAGCTCATCGAGAGTGTTGAGTTAAAGCTGACCCAAGTGGGGATCACCAGAGACGGTGTAAAAGAGAAACTGCCAACATCGACGGCTGAGATTGCCTTCTATGTGCCAAACGACACGGAAGGGGTCAGTGGGCGGGATACGTCGCGCCGGGTCAGCTTAGTTCAGCGGTTGCAGACCGCGGCAGCCAAGGATGATTGGCATACCGCCTATGATAATCTCGTGGAAGAAGCGTCATACACCTGGTTCAACCGGATCATCGCATTACGATTCATGGAAGTGAACCATTATTTGCCAAGCCGGGTTGCCGTGCTTTCTTCCGAAGAAGGACGGGCAGAACCGGATATTTTGGCGCATGCACTGGAAATTGAAGACGATCTTGGCGGCTTTTCTGATGAGCAGCGAGATCTCATTCAACATGCGCAAGAAACTCAAGAGCCAGCGGCGATGGATAATGCGTATCGACTACTGTTTTTGAAGCAGGCCAACGCCTTGAACGCCAATTTACCCCATTTGTTTGAGAAAACAACTGATGCCTTCCAATTATTGTTCACTCCCAGCTATCAGAACGGGGTGATTAAGGAACTCGTGACCGAGGTGCCGCGGGATGATTTTGACGTGGAGAAGGAGGGGCAAGTCGAGATTATTGGGTGGCTGTACCAATACTATAATGAAGTCCCCAAAAACGCTGCCGTTGCCCAACCGAAATCACACAAATACGGTGATCAAGAATTAGCATCAGCCACCCAACTGTTTACGCCAGACTGGATAGTCAAATATATGGTTCAGAACTCATTGGGCAAGCTGTGGATCCATGCTTTGATGACTCGTCATCCCGAGGAGAATGAGACAGAACTGGTTGCCAAGTTTAATTGGCAGTACTACATGCCGGACGCTCCCCAAACAGCGGAGACAGTTGTAAACATCCAGAAGGCAGATCAAGAGCTGGCAAATCTTCAACCACAGGACATTTCATTTTTAGATCCATCCATGGGGTCTGGCCACATTTTGGTTTATGCTTTTGACGTTTTGATGGCCATTTATACTGCTGAAGGATACGGTGAACGCGAGGCGGCCGGCCAAATTGTTAAGCATAATCTACAAGGCCTCGACATTGATGCGCGTGCGCAACAGTTGGCGTACTTTGCGGTCATGATGAAGCTGCGACAATTCGATAGACGTGCTTTGTCGAGAAACATATCTCCGGAGGTATACGACATTCCCTCATCTACAGAAGTTTCCAAAGGTAGTGTTGAATTATTAATGGACAACTTCACGAAGGAAGAGGCTCAGGCGATCTATGATCTGATGGCGGCGTTCCAAAACGGACGAGAAGTGGGTTCGCTGGTTGATACGAGCAAGCTATCACTAGAAACACTCCAGCACATTGCCGAAAAAATTGACCAAGGTGCTTACAACCAGACCTTCGTTCGTGTCGGTGAAAAAATCCATCAGCTGATTCAAATTGCTCTTATTCTTTCTGAACAGCACGATATTATTGTGACCAATCCCCCTTACCTTGGAACGGCCCGATTGAATAACAGCTATTCACAGTTTCTGAAACATTACTACTCAGATGCGAAAGCCGATCTGTTTGCTGCATTCTTGGAAAAAATGACGGGGAGTCTGAAGCGTGGTGGGTATTCAGCTTTAGTGACAATGCAATCCTGGATGTTTTTATCTAGTTTTGAGAAGCTCCGAAAAGGATTACTGGCTAAATATACCCTATCCAATTTGATGCACATGGAAAACGGCGTAATGGGAATTGCGTTTGGCACAGCTGTTTCAATTTTCAGAAACATACCCCTGACGATGTTCAATGGGACATATCACCAGATCAAATATCGTGATGTTCAAAACGGAGATCCAGCTTCCTTGCCAGTAGCTGGGAACCGATATAATCGAACTAACCAAACGAACTTCGGAAAGATTCCCGGAAGCCCAATCGCATATTGGAGTAGCATGAATCTCATACATGACTTTGAGGTTGGGACTCCAATGTCAGAAATCGTTGACCCGAGACAGGGCCTAGCAACTGCGGACAATGATCGATTCTTACGGCAGTGGTTTGAGGTTGCGTACCAAACAATAAAGTTTGATGCTAAATCAATCGATGAATCGATCTCATCAAACAAAAAATGGTTTCCATATAACAAAGGTGGTTCCTATCGTAAATGGTACGGTAACTATGATTATGTTATTAACTGGCATAACAATGGTGAAGAAGTCCGTAACTTTAAGTTTCCAAATGGTAAGCAACGTTCAGTAGTAAGAAACCCCAATTATTACTTCCGTGAAGCGATCACTTGGTCAAAAGTCACTTCGGGGCTTTTCAATGTGCGCTACCGTACCATAGGATCGATTTTTGACACGGGTGGAAATGAGGCCTTTTCACGGCAAGGCGCAGATCTGCATTTCTTCATGGGATTATTGAATTCTAAGATTGGTGGCTATGCCCTTTCTTTTATCAATCCAACAATTAACATGCTCACAGAAGACATAAAAAAAGTGCCGATAATCATTACGAATGAATCAGTGCGTGAAAGCGCCGCTATACTGGCAAAGATGAATACAAAGATTGGAAAGGACGAGTGGGATAGCTTTGAGGTTTCTTGGGACTTTAAGCTTCATCCACTCATCCATAACATCGTTGAGCATAATCGAAATTGGACCGTGGAAGCAGCTTTCAATCAGTGGAAACAAGAGGCCCAAGATCGGTTCGATCAACTGAAGAAGAACGAAGAAGAACTGAACAAGATCTTTATTGATCTGTACGGCTTGCAGGACGAGTTGTCACCAGAGGAGTCCGATAAAGAGGTTTCGGTACGTAAAGCAGATTTAGGACGGGATATCCGTGCCTTCATGTCCTACTTTATCGGAGTCACATTTGGCCGGTACTCGCTAGATACGCCAGGATTGGCATTTGCTGGTGGCGATTGGGATGCTTCGAAGTACACGAGCTATCAACCCAATGCGGATGATGTGATTGTGCTGACTGACTCTGATTATTTTGGCGATGACCGAGATATCATGCATCGCTTCCGAGAGTTTTTGACGGTTACTTTTGGCAAAGAACACTTGGAAGAGAATATCACGTTCATTGCCAAGGCACTGGGTAAAGCGGGCGACACAGCAGAAGATCAAATTCGGAGTTATCTGTTCAACGACTTCTACAAGAACCATCTGACTATCTATCAGAAACGACCGATCTATTGGCAACTGGACTCCGGTCGGCAAGGTGGCTTCAAAGCATTGATGTACCTGCATCGGTACGACGGCGACACGATGGCGATGATTCGCACGTCGTATTTACACACCCTGCAGGCTGCTTATGAAAAGCGGGTGACCACGTTGGACACCTTCATCGCCTCAGAGACCAACACGCGCCAGAAGAACCAGTTGATTAAACAGCGGGACCACACCCGCAAACAGTTAGAAGAATTGGTGAAGTATGACGCTCAACTCCAACACGTCGCCAACATGCATATTGCGATTGATCTGGATGACGGCGTCGTGGTGAACCACCAGAAAGTACAAGCAGACGTCAAGCTATTGACGCCCATAAAATAGATATTTCCCCCTCTAGAATTGATCTGGAGGGGATTTTTGTGCCAACAGATGTGCCAACTATGCATTCTTGAGAATTGCCAGGATTTTATCGGTATCTTTTGCCTCCAATTCCTTGATAATGTGCAGGTATGTAGATTGGGTAGTCGTAATGCTGCTGTGGCCGAGGCGCTTAGAGACAGAAAGAACACTCACACCTTGGTAAAGGAGAACTGAGGCATGGGTGTGGCGAAGTCCGTGGAATGTCACCCGAGGCAATCCCAGTGCATGCAATTTATTAGTCAATACTTGGTTGATTTCAGCGCTGACCATGGCATGCCCGTTGACCAAGAAGAGCGGGGCATTCGGTGATGTGAGGTGGTTTTCTACGAAAACGTGCAGGTGGTGTAAGGAAATTGAATCAAGCGGCAATTTACGCATTGACGCCTTGTTTTTCGTCTTCTTAAAGCCGGCGTGGTATTTGTAGTCCCAGGTTTTATTAACATCCACGGTACCTTCTTGCCAATTGATGTCGCTAGTAGTCACTCCCAAAATCTCCGCATATCGCATGCCGGTAACAGCAGCCAAATAAATCATCATCTCGGGAATTTGATCCGGGTCTAGATGGTGAATCAGCTTTTGCCATTCACCGTAATCCAGCGCTTTTTTTGGCCGGTGTACTGCCACTCCTGTGACGACGGCCTTACGTGTTGGATCGTTGGAAATGATGTGCTCATCCAGGGCATCAAGCAGTGCCGCTCTGATCTGCTTATGGAATGCGGATACAGTACGAGGCGCGTGATTACGGGCAAAGACGTTCAACCGTTCTTGGTACACCGTTCGGGTAATATCCTTTAGTGGCATTTTACCGAAGATCTTGCGGATGTGGTTCAGCGTGTTTTCGTACTTGATAAAAGTGACGTTGGTCACAGAATTACGCTTATAAAGATTGATCCAGCGTTCAAAATAGACACTCAATGGGATTTCGCCAGCCTTAAACTGGCGTATGTCCGCATAGAGGGACTTCACCTGACTAGCCGCTAACTCCGCGTCAGACTTGAGCCGAAAGCCGGACTTACGTAATTTCTTGTAAGCACCATCCAAATCTTTGTATGAGATTTCGTACTGCCACACTTTTCCTCTTTTTCGGTAACTGACCATGTTAATGTCCTCCTAATCCAAATGTTTGGCACTTTTTTGGCACATTCTGTATTTTATCCTCTTACGTGGCCATTGTTTGGCTAGGAGGACTGGATGTTATGCGGATTAGGCAGGTGAACAACAGGATCAGCCAAATGGTCAATGGATTATGCTCAGCGATGTGATTTAATATTGGCGAGCGGTCAAAGTTTATGGATGATTCAAAAGAATTCCAATCATTTTTTGATAGTTGAATAGCAAGTGAGACAGAGGTTCTACAAAGGTCATCAGAGAAGGGTTTGAAAGGCAATCGTTTAACGTCACCTGCTTGAATATTTATAGTGGGATTCAAAGCATCTAACATATAGCGTGTTACTTTTGAATTTAAGAACGCTAGCATTTCACTATAGTTTTGATTTGAAAGATAAACGCTATATCCACCTGAGCCTCCCACCAATCCGTATTCTGAATATCTAAATGATGGTTGTCCTGACGTTACCGCTGACCATGTCAAAGCTGGAGAGAAGTAATATTCAGGGGAACGATGTCCCTTGTTTTTGTCAATTAAAAGATAAGCTTGATTATCAAATCGGATGATATACTCTTGATTCCCATACCATTTTCTAAAATTGCCGCCTTCATTTAGCCGAACATATTTTCGGGGAGAAATTACCCATTTCTTTTGGTTATCTGGATTCATGGCTATAGCATTAAAAGTGGGTTCTTGCCAGAATCGTAATAATAAAGCGTTATCTCCTGAAACCAATCCTTTTCTTACGGGAAAAAGAGAGCCGATAAGGCCTGATTTTGCCCACTTGTTTTCAAGTTTCCACGGCACCCAGTATGACAAGGGACTCCCCGGAATCTTCTCAAAGTTCGTTTGGTTAGTTCGATAGAGACCCTTGCAGGAGGGATCTTTCACCATTTCCAAATACGCGTCCTCTTTAGCCGTTTGAGAAGGAGCATTCACCAATCTCTCGTATGTGCCGACATAACTCGGTATAGACGCATTTCTCATCACGAACGCAGTTGATTGGACCACTTCGCCCCCAATTTCTTCAAACGCACGGGTACCCAAGTGAGCCATATTGATGAGCACATTCTTACGGAGCTTAACCCGTAGTTTTTCAAAACTAGACAGGAACATCCACTGGTGCTGGGTAATAAGTGCGTGATATCCATTTTGGACATTCAACTTCTGTGCCAATTCCATAAAGACAGCAAATAAATCTGCTTTACTGTCTGGATACTCCCTTTTGACAAACTTTGAAAGGCTCGGTGTCATTTTGCCAGACCCCATATAGGGTGGATTTGTTACTACGATTGTGTACTGGGCAGCCAAGATAGTAAGCACACGGGTGATGCGGGACATCTCTTCAAAATTGAAATTTGTCGTCGCAAAGGAAAGCTGTGCTGATTCTGGCTCTGTGGCTGCACTCGTTTGGAGTTCAGATAGTATTCCTTGATCGAGGCTAGGCTTGATCAAGGAGCCGAGAACATCGCCCCGGTTGAACTCCTTCACTGTGCCCTGAAAGGACTTGGCTTGTTGCTGTGGCAACTGATTAGCATAGGCTCTGGTTAACTCGTTGAGATCATCATTGAGAATATTAGTTTGCGGAATATCCGACAGTTGCGGATCAATGGATTGATTCAGTGCGCGCCGGTCGTATTGCCGGAGCTTCATCATCACTGCAAAGTAGGCGACCTGGTAGGCACGCCGATCAATGTCTAGACCAAACAGGTTGTTGGCAACAATGCTATTGGCAGCCTCTCGTGCTGAATAGCCTTCGCTTTGATATAACTGCATGAAGACATCGAATGCATAGATCAGGATGTGGCCAGAACCCATGGCAGGATCTAAAAAGGTGATCTGTTGAAGCTTCTTGCCTGACAGATGACTATTGAAAGCCAATAGTTGTTGCTGAACATCCTCAGTTTGCTGAGCAGCGGGCATGAAATATCGCCAACCGAAACTCTGGGCAATATCCTGTTCAGACCGTTGATCACCGCGTGTATGGAGCACATCGATCCAATAGCGGCCGAGCGAATTTTCAACCAAGTACTTGACGATCCAATCTGGTGTGAACAACTGAGTGACGGCTGGAATATCTGATGCCGCGTACTTGCTTTTTTTGAAGGCAACGTCTTTGGGTTCTTCATTGTAGTATTGGTACAGCCACCCAATGATCTCGACCTGCCCCTCCTTCTCCACGTCAAAATCATCCCGCGGCACCTCGGTCACGAGTTCCTTAATCACCCCGTTCTGATAGCTGGGAGTGAACGATAAGATTAGCGAAGTATGGCATTGGCGGGGGCCCTTCGTTATACTTAACACAGGTTGAGAACACGGATAAGCGGACACTGGAACGGAGAATGAAAAACATGGCGGAGCTAGACACCAAGAAGATCGTGGCGGGTATTGAGAAGCTGTTTGCGGACAATAATCATTTTGTCTTTTGGTATGACGCACAGGGCGAGTTTGCGGACAACATTGCGGATATTACGGAGCAACTGCGGGAACCGGTCGTGATCATGGGGAAAAACGAGCAGTTTAAGACCAAGCTGACGCTGGTGGCGATGGAGCGGCAAGGGCAGTCGGCCTTGATTTATTCGCCGGCGCCGAAGCCGGATCTGACGGAGAATTTCATGACGGACATGCTTTACTATTCGCGGGAATACACCGCTAATGCGCTGGTCATGCTGCGGCAGGAGTTGCGAGTGCCGGACGAGGATGCCGCGACCTTCCAGGAGCAGAAACGGTTTTTTGCCAGCAAAGACCGCCAGGCAAAATTTCAGAGACTCTATCAGCCGGGCAAGGATTTGCAGATGGCGATCATGGCTGCGCTGGCCGGGGCCGGTGACCACACCATGACGATGGTCTTGCGGGCCGTGCTGCAGGCCGGCATTGGTGATACCAATCCAGTTCTAGCAGAGTTTAAAAAATATGGTCTGCTCACCCAGTTCTGGGAGAACGTGCGGAACGCCTATGGCTTCAATGGCGCCACCCATTCGCTTCTGGATTTCACGACGGCCCTGTATTTGAACTTTGCCTATTACCAAATGGAGAAGGATCTGCCGCGAAGTATCGATAATTACAAGCTGACCAGTGCTAACAATGCCGTCACCTTTCTGTCGTTAGCAAGAAATGACCAGACATTTGCGGATACATATCGTCAGTTGGCCAAAACAGTGTGGCAGCATCTTGAAAGCTTCAGTGGTGTTTCCCGGCAGCTCCAGCAACTGGATATTGTGGACTTGCTCAAGACGGATGTGTTTGCCAACTTTGACCGGCAAATCCTGGCGTGGGTTGTCGAGCGATTGCAGGCTGATGATTTCCATGCTGTGGCGGGGACGACGCCGTTGGCGGATGTCTTGACGCAACGAGAAAAGATGTACTTCGGTAAAACGTATCATGATGCGTATGCCTTACTGCAGGCTGCCTTGGTGATTCTCACGTACCGCCGGCGTGAGGTGAAAAACTTAGCGGCCGCCAAAGAACGATACATCACCACCGATTATGCGGTGGATACAGCGTACCGGCATTTCGTTCAGCGCTACGACCGGATTGCCATTGACCTTACGGATCTTCTGGAAGGTATCGCTGACAAAGTGGACAACACGTACGTCAACGAGTTTCTCACGCCGACAGTGACGGCTTGGACCACGGTGTATGATCCGCGGGACATTGAACCCAATAGCTGGCAGCGCAGTTTCTATCGGTCATTCATCAGTTCGGCTAAAGAGCGCATTGTCGTGATTATTTCGGACGCCTTTCGGTTTGAGGCCGCGGCCGAGCTGAAACGCAAGCTGGATGATCAGGATGTCTACAGTACAGAACTCGATACGGTATACTCTGAGCTGCCTTCTGTGACGTATTTCGGGATGCCAGCCTTGCTGCCGCATCAGACATTAACCTATCAGCCGGACAAGACGGTCTTAGTGGATGGACTCAAAGCAGACACGCTGGGGAAGCGCCGTCAGATCCTGCAAAATCGGGATCCGCAGAGCAACGCCGACCATGTGATGACTTTTCTCAAAGACTGGGATACGCCGCAAAGAAAACAACTCTTGGCGGGGCAAAAGGTGGTTTACTTGTACCACAACGAAGTGGATGCCACTGGTGATGACGCGAAGACTGAGAAGCAGATCTTTAACGCCACCGAGGAAGCCATCAACACAATTGCGCGGACAATTGGTTTTTTGCGTAATTTAAGTGTAGCGCACATCATCGTGACCGCCGATCATGGCTATCTGTACAAACGGTCTGGTCTGGATTCGGCGGACAAGATCGACATCAGCGGCCACGATCTGGACGTGTTGGGGCAGCGCTATGCAATCAGCAGCGAGACCATCGAGCAGCCCGGGGTACGGTCACAGCGTCTGGGGGCATTGCTAGATAATGATGATCAGCGGCGTGTCTACTA
>OBZZ01000662.1_pt1 | contig 14609 bp, 9 predicted proteins | sample 1501451 | NCBI WGS metagenome assembly OBZZ01 (sample SAMEA2580274, study PRJEB22360) | human gut metagenome | biome: human gut; feature: human-associated habitat; material: faeces | place: Denmark | collected 2008/2010
CTTTTTCTCCTTTTTTGTAGCTTCCGTCTGCTGAATCAATGGTTACAGTTCCCATACTGTTGTCATTGGCTTTGATTGTTACGTGGAATGTCTCCTCCTGATATACAAATTCAAACTGATTTAACTTTTCTAGAATTTCAGCCACTTCTTCAGGTGTCGCATTCTCGTTATCCAAAGTAACTTTTGCCTGTTCTTTAAGTTCTATAAATTCTTTCCAGGATGTATCTGTCACCTGTCCTTGTGTCATATCTCTAATTTCATCATATTTTTTCTGAAGTTCTGTCTTATCTGCACGCAAGCCCTGAATGCGCTGTTTCAAAACAGCTATCATGTTATCTACTGTTTCCTGTGTGCAAGTACCATTCAACAATTTTTCGGCTTCCTGAATACCTTCCTGCAATGCTTTAAAACTCTCTTTTGTGTATCCATCCTCTGAAATTTCTTTTGCTATTTGAAGCAGTTCTTTCAATGCATCGGTATCTACCGTAACATTTTGAAGATTTTCTCTCGCTGTCTTTACTTCTACCGCCTTATCGTTCATCTCAGAAGTACACGTTTCTTCATCTGCCTTTTTCAAAAGCACTGTTGCACTTTCAAGGACTGCCTGGAGCTTCTCCCAGCTTTCCTTTGTATAATCTTCAGAATTTAATTTTTCACAAATCTGAATTTCTCTTTGCAATTTACTCCTGTCTACTGATTCTTTCTTTTCCTTACGAACTGTAAGCGCTCCAACTTCAACCCATCCTCTTTTTTCCTGCGCCTGTGAACTTTTTCCAACACGCTCAAACTGAATTGTATAAGTTCCCTCTTCAAATTCTTCATTCATAAGTTCTGCGCTTTCTTCTCGTTCTGGCGCGTAAGTATCAATTTCCTTTTGATAAATCTGTCTGTCAGATGAATCCAGAATTGTAATTCGTATAACTCCATGATCATTTCCTTTTACCGTCGCAACACGAATAGAATGTCCCTTAAACTTACCAGTCAATGTTCCTGCGTTCTCATCTTCCGTTGCTTTAAAGTTTCCTGCCTGGATCCATTTCCCACTTCCCTGTAAATCTGTGGAAGGAATCTGTATCTCTTCAAATCCTCCCTGTTCCAAATTATTCAATGCATTTTTCAGATTTTGTACCATTTTATCGACTGCAGGTTGTTTTACATTTTTATCTTCCATGATTTCTTTTGCTTCTTTCAGCACTTTTTTTAGCTGATAGAGAGATTCATTTGTGTATTCACCACTCAGTGCTTCTTCACCCTTAGCGATGAGTTCTTCCAATATCGTTTTATCCGTTTCTCCAAATCTGTTACAACGCATTTTATTTGATGCCATAATTTGCAGAATTCGGAAAATTAAAACATCCCATTTTTAGCCTTGTTATAACGGTAATAATTTTTTCTATTACTGTTATAACAAGGATTCCAGGGGTTCGGGGATGGAAGATCCCCGTATTATTTCTGCACTATTTATTTTTCTGAAAATGGCATATTATAATGTGCTGATCAACACCAAATCCAAGTCGATTATATCTGTTCAGAAGAAATTCCGTTCTGGAATCCATGACATCCTGTGTGGCAGTTCTTACTTCTTTTCCGTCTAAAATACTTTCTTCAAATGCTCCCTTCAGTTCCTGTGGAGCAGTTTCATATTCCTGCGATGTCCTGTCTGCTGCCTCAGCCAGTTCAAGCATACGTTCTAACTCTGATGCATCACCTACATTATCTGTTTTTTCATTTCCCGACAATGCTGTCACTTCATACAATGAAGGTTCTCCTACAAATCCTTCTTTCAATACAATTTTTAAAGAATTGGTTAAAACTTCCGGGAATTTTGCCAGACAATATGCATGATATCCTGCACTGGAACCATCCATATCCCCTACTTTATCCCCTATATCTCCCATTTTAACACCCTCATACACTGTCTGGTATTCTCCATCTGTCAGCGCTTGGATTTCAAATGATCCGATTCCATTATTGTTTGATACAAATAAATCAAACACCAACTGAGCAAGTACCTCTTTTTCTTCAAATGTCAATGTAATTTCCATCGGCTTAGAAGAATCTACGTTCTTAGATGCCCATCTTGTTGTAGAATTTCCGTCAATCATTTTTTCTTTTGTATAGGTTTCTCCCCAAACATCTGCATGGGATACCTCTACATTTTGAATTGGACTTGCCTGTGTCACATATGTCTTCGTATATATAGGACTTACTCTCTGTCCTCTATAAAACAATGCCGCCCTGACAACAGAATCCGCTTCCTTGCTCAACTGCAGTGGCTGCTCATAAAGCGAAGAACTCTTCCTTGGAATACTGCCATCCATTGTATAACGAATGTCATAATCCGATGCCCGTTCGCTTTTACTCAAAGTCAGTGTAAGATTGGCTGCATCAATAATTCCAGAATCTTTACTAAATGTAACCTCTCTGTTTTCCATCTGTTTGTTCAGTTGATTGACAATTGCTGAAAACTGATTTTCTTCATTTTTATAATACTCAAGGTCTCCTGTATTTTCCAGCAGCGTCCTGCGCAACATTCTTAATCGCGTATAGATTTGATCAATCCGAACATATGTCAAGCCTTCCTTATCCGTAAGATAATAAACCTTTTCTGCTTCTTCCAGATAAATGCGATACAATCGTTCCATCTGTTTTGCTTTTGTCAAAACGCTTCCCAGTTCTTTGGAAGACTGTTCGATTGCTGTCCCCAATTCTTCTTTTACTTTAACAAGATCTGGATGAATCTGTTTCAAAAATGCTGTTGCCTGTTCTTTTAATTCATCCATATTTGTTTCAAACATATCAATGGTATATGTTCTGCCTGAAACTGCCTTAAAAGAAATACGTCCTTTTTCTTCATCTTTCTTTACAGAAATCTCTTTTCCATCTTCATATACTTTTGCAGATGTAATATTTTTATAAGAACCTGTAAATGTATTGCTTTCGTTTTCACCATCATAACGTACTGTAAATGTCTCGGCTACTCCGTTTGCCCATTTTTCTCCAATGGTAAAATTACCACGTGCTTTCAATCCCTGGATATTTCCTTCTTCCCATGCATTTGGAATTGCCGGAAGAAACTGCGTATAGCCAGACTGCGACTGTACCAACATCTCTGCAACACCAGATGTCAACCCAAAGTTTCCATCAATCTGCCATACAGGATTCCCATTCTTCATAGTTTCTCCACCACCGGAGCCATGAGAATCAAACAAATTATACTGCAACCCTGAAGAATTTCCGCCGATCAGATTGTTTAAAAGCTTGTATGCTTTTTCTCCATTTTCTGTTCTGGCCCAAAGATTGATTTTGTTTGCTTTTGACCAGCCAGTTGAATACTCCCCACGCTCTGTCAGCGATTGAATTGCTGCATCCATATACTCTTTATTTTCTTTATTGATCAATGTCCCCGGGAACAATCCGACAAGATGAGAAGAATGCCTTTGTTCTCCCGGATGCCCAATATCCCATCCACTGTTTGGCACTTCAATTTCCGGCAGATTTCCCGCTTTTGCATATGAACGATTATGACCATTCTTTTGCCCAACACGAGTCTCCTCATACCATTCTTTGATACCGTTTGTCTCGTTAATCTCAATCGGATCCAACTTCTGCATATTTTCTTCCCAAGATTTTAATAATGCTTCATCTTCCCCAACAATTTTACCTGCCTGAATACATTCTTTATATAATTCCCAGACAAGTGACTGATCATAAGTCGTACCAATCGCCGTTGGTCCTTGTTCCTCAGAAAAACTTGGCGCTACCACTAATCTATCCTGTCCATTATATGGCGAACTTTCATCATTGATTTTCTGATACTCTGATGTCCAAAGATAAGAATCCCAAAATTGTGCAGCTTCCTTCATAATCGGGTAGATAGTATTTTTTAAGTAATCTTCATTTTGAGTGAATTCATAATGCCACCAAAGGTTTTGAATTGCCCACGCTGCTCCTGTTGGATTCCATCCATATTCCTGTGCATTTGTCGGTGCTGTCATCCCAAATGGATTATTTTCTGTATGCACTGTAAAACCAGTATGATTTTCCACTGCCCCTTCAATTCCATGAACTCTCTCTGCTGTCAAACGCCCCGGCTCTCTTAGCTTATCCATATAATCAACAAAGGTAACTCCACATTCTGCCAGATTTGTTGTGTAAACCGGCCAGTAGTTCATCTGCACATTGACATTAAAGTGATAATCCCCGGTCCAGGCAGAATCCCCTACTGTCCATAAACCAACTAAATTACTTGGAAGTGTTCCTCTGGACCCCGCAATCGTCAGATAGCGTCCATATTGGAATGCAAGCACTTCCAGATAATGAGAGTAAGTTCCATTTCGATATTCATCTACAAGCTGATTTGTCGGAATGTTAGTGCGCTGTTCACCTAAATCTAAGCTCACTCGATCAAACAATTTCTGATGATCTGCAATATGCTTTTCTTTCAATTTCTGGTATGATTTTTTGGCATTGCTATTGACACGGTCATCTACCATTTTTTTCAGATTTTTCTCTTTATCACGGTAAGTTGGATAATCATTTTTATAATCCGTCTCTGCCGCCATTACAATCATGACCTGGTTTGCATCCTCAATCTGATAGACCTGATTTTTCTCATCTACCTCTAGATCTCCCCCTTCGAGGACAAGTTTCATTGTTGTGTAAAATTTTAAATCATTATCTTTAACTTTTCCTTCAATTGTACAGGTTTGATTTTCCGGATCAAATGTAGTTTTCCCTTCTAATCCATTGTTATTAAGCTCCATTTTTACACTCAAATCAAGCTTTCCACTTTCTGATGCTGAAAGCTTTGTAACCATGATCTGATCTGGATTACTTACAAAGTGTTCCCTTTTATAATTCACATCTTCATAAGAAAACTCTGTTGATGCAACCCCAGTTTGAAGATCCAGCTCTCTCCGATAATTTTTTACATTCTGGTCTTGAAGTCCCATTTTAGAAAAATCAAGCCAAATATCTCCAAAATCCTGATAACTTCCTTTGTTCAGATTATTTTCTCCCGGAAATTTGATCTGTGCTCCCATACCATATCCACCGAGACTTTGATCATCATTAAATACTTTTGTTGATTTATCATCTAAAAGTTTTCTGTAATTTTCAATTTCTTCATCCGTATATGCTGTTGCCTTATTCCCAAACTGATACCCCGGACGACTCGGAGAAGGACCTCCTGTCCAGAGCGTCTTTTCATTAAAATGTATTCGCTCTTTCGAAATTCCCCCAAAAATCAGATTACCCAGATTTCCATTTCCCAAAGGTAATGACTGTTGCATCCACTCTCCACCATTAGTTTCCTGTGTATTGATATTTGCCGGTGACGTATACCATAATTTTAGTGATTGACTAATCGACTCCGTCGATACCGAATTCTCCTGTTTCTCTTCTTTCGCAAAAACTTCACATACCGGTCCTATTGGTAACACCAGTATAGTGCAAATACCTGCAAGGAATTGTCTGATTCTTTTTTTAATCATAATGCTCCTTTTCTCAACTTATACCGTTTTAAATTTCCTCTGAAAAGTAAGATATACGAATCCCCATATATGAGGAATCCGTATATCTTGTTTCCGATTCTGTTTTGATTATTTTTTCTTTCTTCTGATAATCACTACTGCGCCAACAGCTGCTACTGCTGCCAACAGAAGTACTGCCCACATGATCACATTGGCATTGTCTCCTGTCTGCACACTCTGAGAGTGTGAACCGGATGTACTTCCATTGTTATGACTTCCGCCGTTGCTGCTTCCGCCATTGTTATCATTTCCACCGTTATTATCATTTCCGTTGTTACCATCGTCCGGATCTGCTTTTTCTCCTCTTACCAGAACCTTCACATCAGCTTTGGCTGTTGCTTCGTTTGTATCCGTTACCTGAATGGTCACGATCACATCCGTATCGTTTTCCGGTGTTGTTACCTTTCCATCCAGTCCGATGATTCCTTCCGGATTCACTGCCACGATCTCGATCTTACTTCCTTCCGGAACTTCCGGCAGAACCAGTCTTTCTGTTCCTGCTTTCACTTCTGATGGAATCTTATTGTTTGCCAGGATGTCGTTTAAGATTTCCTGTGCACCCGGAACGTGCGTTTCTTCTGTCAGTTTTGCCTGCACCAGCATCCGTGCATTTCCTTCGTCTTCTCCGACATCACCTGCTGTGAAATAATATTCCAGTGCAGAAGCCGGTCCTGTATAGAATACTTTTCCGCTCTCTTTGTCAAATGAAGCAATCTGACTGTTTTCTCCCATCAGAACTTCCGTTCTCTGCAGCTGTTGAGGTGTCAGTACCTCATTTAAATCTGTCCAGTACTTTTCACCGTCATATTTCCGTTTTAACTCGATCGTCTGCGGAGATAACTGTAAATCCAGAGCCTTTCCTGACTCTGTCCATGCCAGATGATTCTCTGCACAATACAATGTTTTCAGGTTTGAAACATCTCCAAACTGCAGCAGTGACAGGTTATTTCCGTTTCCATAAACACTTTCCGGCGCAGCACTGTCCATCTTAAGACTGGTAAGCTGGTTGTTGTTAAAATTTAAGTATGCAATATTTTCTTCTGCCCCGATCAGATTTGTGATCTGGTTGTTTTCCACACTGACCTGTTTTGCTGTTCCGAAACGGAACTCTCCGGATAACTGATTATTTCCTGCAAGAACCGTTTTTAATGCAGTTGCTTCATCCACGATCAGTTCTGTCAGACTGTTATTTGCTGCGTTAAATTCCTCCAATGCTCCCAGACCTGAGAGTGAGATCTGCTGCAGGTTGTTATTCTGACAATGAAGTGTTTTTAAATTTCCAAGTCCTTCTACGAGAAGGCTTTCCATTCCATTACTGTCTGCCTGAAGCACTTCAAGAGCCGCTGCCGGTCTTGCATCCAGTGTATGCAGCTGATTTCCATAACAGCTTAATGCACGCAGTGAAGTCAGGCCTGTCAGATCCAGATCTGTAAGATGATTATTTTCAATCCGTACTTCTTCCAGACTTCCAAGTCCTGTCACATGAAGCTCTGAAAATGTACTATTTTGAGCATACAGCTTTTTCAGACTGCTGCATCCTGTCACATCCAGCACGGAAGCCGGATTTCCGTTTACTTTCAAAATCTGCAGAGATGACAGATCTTTTACCGGTGCAAAATCCCCAATCGCATTTTGGCTGACATCCACGCGCTGCAAATTCCGGAAATTCTCCACACCTTTTAAATCGGTAATTCCTGCATTCGGCATTGCCAGTTCTTCCACTTCCATGCACTCTGCTTCCGACAGGCTTCCATTTCCATCTTTGTCGCAGGTTCCTGCAAATGTCAGTATCACCTGATCCGGAAACTGTTCTGCAGAAAGTTCAATTTCTCCCGCCGGTGCTGCTTCCGGCACCTCTTCATTCTCTGGTTCTGTCTCCGGCTGTTCAGGAGTTTCCGGTACCTGAGGTGTCTCATTTTCCGGTGTCTTATCCTCTGTTTCTTCTATTGTTTCTACAGCCTGCGCTTTGATCGTATACAGATCGCTGCTCATCGTTCCTAAAATCATTCCGGACATCAGCAGGTACGCAGTTAATTTCTTTATTTTCATCTTTTTCCCTCCTACTATCTACTGTGCCATAGTGACGAATTCTACTGTTTCTGAACGGAGAGACTCAATTCCTCTCTCATTTACTGCAGTTACATAAACCTGATATGTAGTAAGCGGGGTCAGCTCCTGAATCGTCTGATTCATTTCTTTTCCTTCCCATACCATCTTACCATTTGCATACACACGGTACGTACATCCCGGTTCTTCCGCAGCCCAGCTGATATTTGCGGAAGACGAAGATTTGCTGTCAATTCTCACGTCGTTTGGAGCTTTCGGTATTTCCCAGTTGTCCTGGCTCTGTGTTCCGATCAGGTAATACCAGGAACCTGTTCCATACTCTACCCCATCTTTTCTTGCTGCTGCCCGCAGAATTGTATTTTTCTCGACTGTAATCGGTCCTTCATATTTTTTAGCGGACTCAGAAACTTCTTTATTTTTCTCAAATGGCTGACTGCCGTCCAGAGTATAATAAATCTCTGCTCCTTCACCTGCTGTCAATGTCACCTGCTGTGCAGAATCATATTGTCCGGAATCAACATCTGCGCTTACCTGAATATCCATTGCTGTAAAGGATACTTCTGCCGCTTCAGATTCATTGTCATATCTGTCCACAGCTTTTACCTGAACAGTATACTCGCTGCCAGCCTCCAACGGTTCTAAAATCAGCGCAGTCTGTGTAACTTCACGGAAACCAACCTGTTCTCCGCCTTTACTCCAGCTTACTTTGTATTTTTCGACTCCTGTATTATCTACTGACGGAAGGAAACGAATTTCTGCTTCCGATGCCTTCGGAGATACGACTCTCAGATTGCCCGGCACAGTTGGTGCTTCTTCATCTTTGATCACCACATCCCCTGTTTCGCCCATTACTTCTAGTTCTACAACGTGGTTTGTATTTCCTGCTGTACTTCCATTCATATATACACGGATGTATCCTGCATCAAAACGTTCTCCTTCTTTCGGCAATGGTGTTTTTGTATTTGGATCCAACCAAGATACACCTTCACCATACACTTTCATGGTTTTTCCGTTTTCAGTTTCTACATATTCTTCCTGATTTCCTTTTGGAAGCTTATGTGTCTTTCCTGCCTCACCGTTAAGAGCTGCCGGCCATTCCGTATCCGCGTTCTGATTTCCGTTCCACAGCACCAACGTTTTAGTCGGATCGAAGGAACTGTCCGGTGACAGAAGTACGACGGTATCATGATATTTACGTGTACCATCCCAATACCGATACAGGTTCACTTCCTCGACATGATGTACCCCGCCAAGATCTACCTGCAGCCAGTGCGCGCCTCCAGTATTTCCGCCCGGATCTGAGTAGTTATCACGATTCGTCTTATTTCCATCTACAGCATCGTCTCTTCTGGAAGCTTCACTTGCATCTTCTGAAAAGCTCACATTTTTGCCTCTTGCCAGATTGGTTCTCTCAGATTTGATCGGCTCATCTTCTATTTTCTGTGCGTCTTCATCATATACAAACTCCAGGCCTGTGATAGAAAGATCAACCCATCCATTTGTCTGGATCGTGATAACTGCTTTTCCTGTTTCTTCGTTAAATTCTACTTTTGGTTCTGTGTACTGCGGCTGTCCGTCTGTGTCCGGCTGCTGTCCCTTTACAACCTTCACTTCTGGTTTTTTCGCCAGTTTTGTCAGTTCAAATGTAGTGGTACGCAGTTCATTATCTTCCGGAGAGAGCTTTCCTTCCGGTGCGTTTACCACATTGTACTCATCCATATATTTATACACAGATAATTTTCCATCAATCGTTGTCTGTCCAGGTGAAAAGTCTCCTTTCCAGCTTAAGCCATATATATTATCGAAAATAATCTCATCTTTATTTACCCGGTAGTTATTCAACGTGATATCCATCGCTGTTCCGTCTCCGGATTCATTCATGATCATAAATTCGTGAGGCTCCATCTCTACTTTCAGACGTGCGCTTTCTTCTTCCCCTTCCAGAGGTAAAATTGCATGCTGCTTTTCATTTGTATTAACTTTATTGTTGTAGAGATACCATGTGCCCTCCCATTTGTCAGCAAATGCATTTCCTACATATTCGATTGGATACAGATCTTTGAAATACTTTTGTTTTGCCTGTCCGGACAGATTCTTGTCTTTGACATCCAATACATTTGGCGGGGTTACGCCCAGTTTGTCTGCTTCCTGAATCAGTTTCTCTGTTACTTCAGCTCTGGTTCCCCATGCCGGAATAACCGGAATAATGCCATAACGTCCTGTTTCATAAATCTGGAATCCTGTCGGTTTTCCGGATAAACCACTGTAAAAATCAGAACTTACATTTCCATAGAGAACCGCTTTGGTCTCTTCCATGATCTCTTTTTTGGACGGTGCCGGATGATTGACAATGTAACGGAACAGTTCTGTCAGGACATGTGTATTTGCCGGACTGTTCGTGTTGCTTGTTCCATATACGATTTCCGGGAACTCAAACGTGTAGATCACACCACCGCCCAGATAGGTGCTCATCATTTGCATTCCAAGCAATGCTTCCGGTTCTCCACAAAGTCTCTGCCAGTTGTTATAGCTTCCAGCTCCTTGCCAGAGTTTTGAGAACTGCTTGTCCCATGCCCAGGTATCGGAAAGCATTCCCCAGCCTCCGGTATATCCTGCCAGCCAGCTTCCCTGGAAGAAACTGCTTGTTTTCAAATCATCCGGTTGATTTGAACTTGTGTTCTTATAAATCAAGTAGAATGCATCTCCGTGTTTTTCCAGTGCCTTTTTCATATTTGCATTGCTGACAATATTCGTCACTGTAGAACCGTGATCCTGATCTGACCATACAAAGAATCCACCGAATCGGTCAGCAATCTCCAGCATCTTAGCGCTTCCTTCGCATGGAGGACGAATACCTGCCCAGAAGTTCTCTGTATTGAACACACCCTGCATATTCGGATACATACGGTACATCAGATCCAGCCAGCCATAATCCATATCAGCTGTAATGTTGTACTGTGTTCCGCCCTGTTCCGGTGTTGCAGCTGCTGTCAATCCAAGAAGCATAATCGGCGCTCCCTGTTCATAGGCAATCTGCAGCCCATGTTCATGGAATGCCTGCAGATAAGCCTGTCCGATATGATCCGGAGCAAACTGTCTGAGGTTGTTTGTATGTAACAGCAAAACGTTATTCTCTTTCAGATCATCCGGAATAGCATTCCATCTTCCGTCTACTGTGTTAGATCCCTGTAATTCTGGCCCTTCTTCCTGTCCGATCTGATAGACATCGTTCGAATACGCTGTTGCGATCATCATCGGATGTTCATTGTCGATCACACGTCTTGGACCATCCTGTGACTGCACATCCTGCTCATTTTCATATCCATAAATACCCAGTTCCATGAATTTTACTGCGGCGCCTTTTGGATTCTCTGTATACACTCTGATATAACGTGCTTCTTTTGTCGTTCCAAGCTCTGTGGCCCCAAGTCCATTCTTGTTTGCATAGTCCATATAGAACCACTGTCCGCCCATCGCTTCTTCGTATGGCTTTGAAACATTCTCCGGCTGTTTCACCCCATCCGGAAGTGTCGGATTTCCTTCATAATAAACGATCTGACCGTCCGATAAATCCTCTTCATTTCCAATCACAATGGCAGTATTTTTATAAGAAATCTTGGTTCCTTTCAGACGTTTTCCCTGACCACTCGGATTTCCATTTCCGATTGTCGCCTGTCCATCATATACCTGACGTTTCAGGTTGATGACTTCCAACGGATAGGATGCACCCAGATCCACCTGCACCCACACACCTTTTTTCCCTTCTGCAGTGCTGGTGACTTCTGTTCCCTGTTCCTGATAATTCTCCCAGTTGTTTCCCTCTTTATTACCTGTAGCATCATGCTGCAGATAATATTTGTCACCGTCGGTTAATAAATCCGCATTTTTCAAATCCATATTTTCCCCGACTGTGACTTTGACATCCTTTTCCTCTGCCAGATTGACCAGTGGCGGTGCTTTTTTTGCATCTGCCGCATCTGCACGGACTCCTGTTACCCCAAATGCCGTCAGCACAAGCGCCATGCATGACAGTCCGAGTAATCTGGCTTTGCTCCCTTCTTTTCTGGTTTTCATCCTCATTTTCCTCCTTTTCTTCCACATGAAAGTAAAACCAGAAAATGCTTTATTTTTTTCTGGTTCCTTACATGTCTGGGATTTTCCCGCTTGAATTCTAGAGTACTATACTGTTCCCTCCTTTAATATGGAATATATTTACCAGAAATTGTACTTTCTTTACTATCACAATAGATTTTGCTCATTTATTTTGTCTATTTTTTGCATTTTACGTTTTCACATCAAATTTTTACGGTAATTTTTCAATCATTTCTGCCAATATTTCTTCATCGAATCCTGATTTTCTGTCCAACGTAGATCATGTTCGGATCTGCAATTCCATTCCATGCTGCCAGTTCCAGATAAGTTGTTGCAAAACGCTTTGCAATCTCTGATAAAGTATCATTTTCCTGCACAACATAATATTCCGCCGGAGCCTCATTTTGACTCAACTGTCTGTTTACTTCCCTTTGAACAGCATTCGGATCGTATCCCATATCACACAGCTTCTTTCTTCGTTCTTTACCGTTTGCATATTTTCCTTGTATCACTTCCCCGGCAACTTCCTCAATACTTTTGGACGGCTGCCCTGTCACGCCCTCTGCATACTTTGGTCTTGCATATCCGCGAATCTGCCCCCAATCTGCCGGAATTTTTCGTCTTGCCACTGCCTCATTATAATTCCCTTCAATAACTGTGATCATTTGGCCTGAAACAGACTCTACATACCCGATATGATCGGAATACCCGTCATTTGGCTGTACCTGGAAATCCCAGTTATACAAAATGATATCTCCGGGCAGTGGCACTATGGTTCCATCTTCGATCCAGATTCCCTTTTCTTTGAAAATCTCAATATGCTTTTCACATCCGCATTCTGTTCCGATCAAGTCCACACAGTCTGCCTGAATCGCTGCTGCAGAAACTGCGGTATCACACCACTCATCGGTATACTGTACGGCATATCCCCTCGCCAGTGGCTGATGCGAATTGTACAGATCAATAATCTGCCGGAACTTCCCATTCGCTTCACTGTACCCAAGCCACGAACTCATCACATCTAATACATCCTGAGCCCTTCTTCCCGATACATTCTCATCATACTTCGTTAACTGATACTGCTCGATCAGTTCCATATTTTTCTGCACATAGACGGAACTGGTCGCATACCCATCTGCCCAAATGGTTTCCAGATATCGTCCGGGTTCTGTGATTCCCTTCAGATTCTGATAACGTGGAAGCTGAAAGCAGTTCAAAATATCCTTTCACTCCCTCTTCCATATTGTCAAATACCCGGAAATAATCGGAAATCACGGTTGCCGTTCCGGCTTCGTATTCCTCCCAAGTTGCCAGATTGACGGACTTCCCCTGCCATTTCGTCCCACATTTCAACCCAAAATAATTATGATAGACTTTTGCCAGTTTAGATTCTCCCCAGCCGGATTCCAAAATTGCCTGTGCAATGATTGGACTGCATACTTTGATTTCATATACGGCCGCATATTTCTTTACATATCCCGCAATTTTCTGAATAAATTCCTCTTTCTTCATCGTTCTTCCCTGCTTTCTGTATACTTTTCTGCTTTTCCATTCAAAATATCAATTGCCTGTCTGAGTACTTCTGGAATGGGCATCCCCATGAGCCCGGCATTTTCCAGAATAGACAACGCTTCATTTGCGATAAACGCGATGCACACGGCATCCCGCAGATAATTTGTCCCCATCAAAAGATCCAGACGGACTGCGATCAGAACAAACAATAATGTCGTTCCTTTTCGGCACAGCCCTTTCCAGCCCGCACGACTCTCCAGTCTGCCATTTTCTGACTTCGGACTTTTCTTAAAAATCACCTGCAGAAGAATCCCGCCTGTGATCCAGTCAATCACCATAAAAATAAGCAATGTCTGCAGTGCGATATCCCAGCCTCCAAATAAAACTGTAACCGCACTCCCAAACATTCCGATCAGACTCGTCACCATTTGCTTCATACCCTTTCACCCCCTTCAATTAAAAAGGCAGAATAGACGGCATTCTTTTCAAAGAATGTTCTACTCTGCCACTCATTTTTCTTTTCCTTTTTTCATTCGATCCGCACTCAAGGATGCTCCCTTGTTTCTGCATAATCGTCTAACACATATCTTGCATATTTTGTTGCCTGACGCTCCATCCCGATCGGGGTTAATTCCAATGCGTTGATCCACTGAAAATAATGTGTCAGTTCATGCCCTATTGTAAGCAAGATTGCCGTCAATGCACTGTCCTTTCCCCATCTGTCGCACAAATCCAAATAATCGCCTGCCGCAACCCGGATATACGGCTCCACTGTATAATCATCTTCCATACTCCAGAATGTCCCATATACCAGATCCCCGTCCATTGCCCGTATTTTCTTTTTATTTTTTATGTAGGCAACAACTCTGAGAGGAAAGAAATATTCTTTTCTCAAAAATGCCACAAACTCTTTACATGCCCTTCGTACCTCCGGATCTATCCCACTGTCAAACCGAAGCCTGAAGCCCGTCCGATGACCTTCTTCCATGAAATCAATGTTTTGTTCCCAGGGATAGAACGAATTTCATCTTCCCCCATTTCCTTGACTTCCATGAAATCAATGTTTTGTTCCCAGTTTTCTATCGTCCAAATGTGATCCATAATGTTTATCCCCTTTCATCATAAACTGCTTTCATACCATGATATTGCATCTTTCCTTTTTGCACTCCACATAATCTGTCAATAAAAAATAAACCTATTTTTATGGCAAAGTATATTATAAACGCAAAGACTATAAGCACTTCTTGTTTTAAGTATTCTAAATCTATTTTAATCATGCACACTAAAATAATTAAGCTATAAATGAGCAAGTTCGTGATTTTGCATAAAAGAAAGACACCTCGATTCCATGTGTTGTATAATGAAAGTGCCAAAACAAACATTTGCAACATTTACGAAAGAAGG